>Ga0308170_10000694_pt1 | contig 38360 bp, 33 predicted proteins | sample PhyBR2_2_FD_202136 | JGI IMG/M metagenome (GOLD analysis project Ga0308170, IMG submission 202136) | Phyllosphere microbial communities from UC Gill Tract Community Farm, Albany, California, United States - DLSLSB.R2 | ecosystem: Host-associated > Plants > Phyllosphere > Unclassified | place... | reverse complement strand
GACGCTTTCGCCAGCAAGCCGGCTCCTACGAATGGTGTGTCAGGCCGCGCATTGGGGGTTGAACATAAACCTTCGCATGGCCGCATCTGCCGCAACTGCGCTGGCGCAGACAACACGCGGTGCATGCCCTGGCGCATGACCTGAAGGAGCCGGCTTGCTGGCGAACGGGTTCGGTCAGATGAATTTCCGTTTGCTGACACGACGCTTTCGCCAGCAAGCCGGCTCCTACGAATGGTGCGTCAGGCGCTGCATTGAGGGTGGAAGATAACCTTCGCATGACCGCACCTGGCGCAACAACGCTGGCTCGGACAACACGCGGTGCATGCCCTGGCACATGACCTGTAGGAGCCGGCTTGCTGGCGAACGGGTTCGGTCAGATAAATTTCCGTTTGCTGACACGGCGCTTTCGCCAGCAAGCCGGCTCCTACGAATGGTGCGTCATGCGCTGCATTGAGGGTGGAAGATAACCTTCGCATGACCGCACCTGGCGCAACAACGCTGGCTCGGACAACACGCGGTGCATGCCCTGGCACATGACCTGTACGAGCCGGCTTGCTGGCGAACGGGTTCGGTCAGATAAAATCCCATTTGCTGACACGACGCTTTCGCCAGCAAGCCGGCTCCTACGGATGGTGTGTCAGGCCGCGCATTGGGGGTGGAACACAACCTTCGGATGGCCGCACCTGGCGCAACAACGCTGGCTCGGACAACACGCGGTGCATGCCATGGCTCCTACGGGCCGGGTGTCAGGCGGCGCATTGAGGGTGGAAGATAATCTTCGCATGACCGCACCTGGCGCAACGACGCTGGCTCGGACAACACGCGGTGCATGCCTTGGCACATGACCTGTAGGAGCCGGCTTGCTGGCGAACGGGTTCGGTCAGATGACTTTCCATTTGCTGACACAGCGCTTTCGCCAGCAAGCCGGCTCCTACGGGCCGGGCGTCAGGAAATTTCCATTTCCTGACCCCCGCCTTTGCCAGCAAGCCTGTTGCCAGGGATCGTGCCTCACCTTCTCATTTGCCCCGATGCCTGAGCTCTGCTAGTGTCCTGCCGGTTTAACGTCTACCGGGATAGCCGCCATGGCCCGCAAGAAAGCTGCACTGGATTTCGAACAGTCCCTCACGGATTTGCAAGTGCTCGTCGAGCGTCTGGAGAACGGCGAGCTGTCGCTTGAAGACTCGTTGACCGCTTTCGAACAAGGCATCCGCCTGACGCGAGAGTGTCAAAGTGCGCTAGCCCAGGCTGAGCAAAAGGTTCAGGTTTTGCTGGAGCGCGACGGCGAATTGGCCGAAGAGCCATTCGAAGCGGATCAGCCGGAATGATCGCGGCGTATCAGGCCCTCTGCCAAGCGCGCGTCAATGCGGCGCTGGAGCCCCTGTTCAACGCGCCCGCCCCCGAACTCACCCGTCTTTATGACGCCATGCGCTACAGCGTGACCAATGGCGGAAAGCGCGTGCGCCCGCTGCTGGTCTACGCCGCCTGCGAAGCCTTGGGCGGCAATGCCGAACACGCAAACGGCGCGGCCTGCGCGGTCGAGTTGATCCACGCCTATTCGCTGGTACATGACGACTTGCCGGCCATGGACGACGATGATTTGCGTCGCGGCCTGCCGACCACCCACAAGGCCTTCGACGAAGCCTGCGCCATTCTCGCTGGCGATGGCCTTCAGACGCTGGCTTTCAGCGTGCTGACTGATAAACAGCTGACACCCCAAGACGCCGACACCTGCCTGAAAATGGTCGCCGCCCTCGCCCACGCCGCAGGACCTGCCGGTATGGTCGGCGGCCAGGCCATCGACTTGGGCTCGGTGGGACTCAAACTCGACCAGACGGCGTTGGCGTTCATGCACCGGCACAAGACCGGCGCATTGATCGAAGCCAGTGTCAGGCTCGGCGCTTTAGCCAGCGGCAACCCGACGCAGGTCCAGCTCGATTCCCTGCAGATCTACGCGCGTGCCGTGGGTTTGGCCTTCCAGGTGCAGGACGACATTCTGGACGTCGAGAGCGATACCGCGACGCTTGGCAAACGCCAAGGCGCCGATATCGCACGCGACAAGCCGACTTATCCGGCGCTGCTGGGTCTGGAAGAAGCCAAGCATTACGCGCTCGAATTGCGTGATCAGGCCCTCGTTGCGCTGCGACCGTTCGACGATGCCGCCGAGCCGCTGCGAGCCTTGGCGCGTTATATCGTCGAACGCCGCAACTGAGCGCAGGTCATAGGACTTGACGGGCACAAACAGCACATCGCTGCTGCCCGTTCCCTTCGGCAATCGTTGCCTGTGAACATCGCAATGCTGCACATCGTGCGCAGCCTGCAATGCATCAGGTAAACTGCCGCCTCTTTTACTTATAACGATTCGCCTGATGCCCACGACGTTCAAAGAGATTCCCCGCGAGCGCCCGTCCACGCCTCTGCTCGACAAGGCAGTGACGCCGGACGGCCTGCGCCGGTTAGGTGAAGCAGAGCTTGAAGCCCTGGCCGACGAACTGCGCCTGGAGCTGCTCTATACCGTTGGCCAGACCGGCGGTCACTTCGGCGCAGGCCTTGGTGTCATCGAGCTGACCGTAGCGCTGCACTACGTCTTCGATACCCCCGACGACCGGCTGGTCTGGGACGTCGGTCATCAAGCGTACCCGCACAAAATCCTTACAGGCCGTCGCGAGAATATGTCGACCCTGCGCCAGAAAGGCGGAGTGGCGGCATTCCCGCGTCGCAGCGAGAGTGAGTACGACACCTTCGGCGTCGGCCACTCCAGCACGTCTATCAGTGCAGCGCTGGGCATGGCAGTTGCGTCCCGGTTGCAGGGCAGCGAGCGCAAGTCGATTGCCGTGATCGGCGACGGCGCACTGACTGCCGGCATGGCTTTCGAAGCGCTGAACCACGCGCCCGAAGTCAACGCCGACATGCTGGTGATCCTCAACGACAACGACATGTCTATCTCGCGCAATGTGGGCGGGCTGTCCAATTACCTGGCGAAAATCCTTTCGAGTCGCACGTACAGCAGCATGCGCGAGGGCAGCAAGAAGGTGCTGTCGCGTCTGCCCGGTGCGTGGGAAATCGCTCGTCGTACCGAGGAATACGCTAAAGGCATGCTGGTCCCCGGTACCTTGTTCGAAGAGCTGGGCTGGAACTACATCGGCCCAATCGACGGCCACGACTTGCCGATCCTGATCGCCACGTTGCGCAACATGCGTGATCTGAAAGGCCCGCAATTTCTGCACGTGGTTACCAAAAAGGGTAAAGGCTTCGCGCCGGCCGAGGTGGACCCGATTGGCTATCACGCGATCACCAAACTGGACCCGTTGAACGCTCCGGTTGTGCCTAAAAAAGCCGGCGGGCCGAAGTATTCGGGCGTCTTCGGGCAATGGCTGTGCGACATGGCCGAGGCCGACGAGCGCGTGGTCGGCATCACGCCCGCCATGAAGGAAGGCTCCGATCTGGTTGCGTTCAGTGAGCGATTCCCCGATCGGTATTTCGACGTGGCCATCGCCGAGCAACACGCCGTTACACTGGCGGCGGGTATGGCCTGCGAGGGCGCCAAGCCGGTCGTTGCGATTTACTCGACCTTCTTGCAGCGCGGCTACGACCAGTTGATCCACGACGTTGCGGTGCAGAATCTGGACGTGCTGTTCGCCATCGACCGAGCAGGCCTCGTCGGGGAAGACGGTCCGACCCATGCCGGCAGTTTCGATCTCTCTTACCTGCGCTGCATCCCCGGCATGCTGATCATGACGCCGAGCGATGAAAACGAGCTGCGCAAAATGCTCACCACCGGCCACCTTTTCAAAGGCCCTGCGGCCGTGCGTTATCCGCGCGGTAATGGCCCGAATGCCGTCATCGAAAGCGGACTTGATCCGCTGGAAATCGGCAAGGGCGTGGTTCGCCGCACTGGCAGCAAGGTTGCCATTCTGGCATTCGGAGTACAGCTGACCGAGGCAATGCTCGTCGCAGAGAAGCTCGATGCGACCGTGGTAGATATGCGTTTCGTAAAACCGCTGGACGAGGCACTGGTGATTGAAATGGCCAGCAGCCACGACTTGTTGGTCACTGTGGAAGAGAACGCCATCATGGGCGGCGCGGGTGCGGCAGTCAGCGAGTTTCTGGCTCGGGAAAACATCCTGAAGTCAGTGCTGCATCTGGGCCTTCCGGATGCCTACGTCGAACACGCCAAACCAGCGCAGATGCTTGCAGAATGCGGGCTGGATGCTGCTGGTATCGAAGCTTCGATCAATCAACGCCTGCTCAAAATGTAGTATTTGCCGACAAAGCCCACTCCTGACGCAGCGATGCTGGGGCGGGAGTGGGCTTTTTTGCGAAGCGATATACCTGCCGCCACGTCGTAAGCCGATAAGACGCCTTCGCGGGCAAGCGCGCTCCTACAGTTGCTCGTCTACCCCTATTTCAGGGACAACCGCCATTTAGTGGGAGTGAGCTTGCTCGCGAAGCGGGATGTCTGTGGTCATGGTGGCATAAGCTGCGGAGTGTCAGGCCGGGTCCACTTCGCTCTGATGCTCGTTGCCCATCATGTGGCCCAGTTTGCCCGCCTTGGTGGCCAGATAGAGCTTGTTGTGCGGATTGTGGCCGGTATGCAGCGGCACTCGCTCGGCGACGGTGATGCCCATGTCGGTCAGTGCTTTGACCTTCCGCGGGTTGTTGGTCATCAGACGCAACGACTTGATGCCCAGGTGTTCAAGCATCGGCAGGCAGATGGCGTAATCGCGCTGGTCAGCGGCGAAGCCCAGGCGTTCGTTGGCTTCGACGGTATCAGCGCCACCGTCCTGCAGTTCATAAGCGCGGATCTTGTTCATCAAACCAATACCGCGGCCTTCCTGACGCAAATACAGCAGCACGCCCCTACCTTCTGTGGCAATGGCGCGCAATGCCGCTTCGAGCTGAGAACCGCAGTCGCAACGCTGACTGAACAACGCATCACCGGTCAGGCATTCGGAATGCACACGGCCAAGGACCGGGGCGCCGTCTGCTACATCCCCGAGGGTAAGAACGACATGCTCACGGCCGTTTTCCTGCTCGAGAAAGCCGTTCATCTTGAAAGTGGCAAAAGGCGTAGGCAGCTTGGAAGCCGCGACAAATACGACAGGCACCGTGTGCTCCTGATCAGTATGAGGGCTGGAAATTCGCAACATTGTAACAGCAGGTTCCCGCGGACGCTTAGGCCGAATTACCGACCAATCAGATCAACATGTTTGATCAGTGGCTCGCACCCGTCCGAGCCCCACCAGCGGACGCATCGAACGGATAGGGATGCTTCCACTTTGCAAATACAGGCCTCAGCTTGCCGCTGCGCACCAGTTCACTCATCCGAGCATCGAACAGATCGCGCAAGGCATGCCCCCGCACCGTATCAGCGAAGCTAAGGTACAAAGGAATCGAGGTCAGGTACGTCAAACGGTAGCGCTGCGGATCGCTGCTTTGAGCAAGGATGAAATCCATCTCCGGCCTGGCATCGATGTACAAGTCGGAGCGACCGTATTCAAGCATGGGCAGGATGTGATCGCGTCGGGCGACTTCGTTGAAGTGCAACACATTGGGCAGGTAGTGCTGGTATTCGTAGCCGCGCACCCATGCCAGGCGATACTTGGCGAGCGTATTGAGGGAAGGCGCCGGTTTCGATGCCAGACCCAGGCCGTAAATCTCGTCGATGTCGTAATGCCACACCGAGTAAAGCGTACCTTCCACTTCATCCTTGTATGCGGCAATCCAGGCATCGGCTTCGCCCCGCTGTACTAGGCCCACCGCCCGCGTATAGGGCTCGATGCGCTGCTCGACCTTGACGCCGGCCGGCTCGAATATCTCGCGCATCAGTTCCCAGCCCAAGCCGGTGCCGTCGGCTTCGGTGTAGCCAATCCAGTGCTCGCTCACCAGCAGAATATCGGAAGGCTTCTCGTCGGCCGATGCAGGCGTCGCCCCAAATACAGTCGCCGAAGCGGCGAGCATCAGCAGCCCGAGGCTTAACAGAAGACGCGCCACGACACGGTTCATAGGCGGCCTACATCACAGCCCACAGCCAGACCAGCCCCTGCATCGCCAACCAGGCGAAGACGCCGGCTAGAACGTCGTCGAGCATGATGCCGACACCGCCGTGCACGTGTTTGTCGATCCAGTGGATGGGCCAGGGTTTTAGAATGTCGAAAAAGCGGAACACCAGAAAACCCACCAGTAGCCAGACCCAACCTTCGGGCACTAACCATAAGGTAATCCACATCCCGACCATTTCGTCCCAGACGATGCCTTCGTGGTCGTGGACGCGCAGGTCGTCCGCTACTTTGCCGCACAGCCAGAAGCCAAACAGGATGGTGATGCCGAGGACCAGCCAGTAACCCCAGTCGGGCAGCATCTGCCAGAGCGGAATAAACGGCACAGCGACCATGGAGCCCCAGGTGCCCGGCGCTTTGGGCAGCGTGCCGGAGCCGAAACCGAAGGCCAGGAAATGCCACGGATTGGTCCATACGGACGGAGGAACGTTTTCCGCCGGGACCTGATTAGGATGATCTGTCACCGTGTCTCCTGAAAATGTTGATAGCCCCGAGTCAACGGAGTGACGTCTTGCCCGAGTGAATCGATCAGCGCCACACCCTGCCCATCGACCACTCGACCCAGAACGAAGACAGGCCAGCCTGCGGCCTGTAACTCAGCCAGCCATGATGGCGGCAGTGTGAACGCCAGTCTGTAGTCATCGCCCCCACTGAGCGCGGCATTCAACGCCGCGTCATATCCGAAAAAGCTCAGCAGCGCGTCAGACATGGGCACTTTTTCGCGCTCAACGAGCAAGCGTACGCCCGATGCCGTTGCGATATGACCGCAATCGGCGAGCAGCCCGTCGGAGATATCCAGCGCTGCGCTGGCTTTGCCCCGCAGCGCCATTCCCAAACCAAACTGCGGCTGCGGCGACCAGTAACGCGCCAGCAAGGCCTGAGTGGTAGACGCTTCGGTGCTTCGCTGGTTCAACACCAGCGGCAACGCCCCTGCGGCGTCCCCCAGCGGACCTCCCACGCACAGAAGATCGCCTGGCCTGGCGCCGCTTCGGGTCAATGCCTGCCCGGCAGGAACGGTGCCGAACACGGTGACGGTAAGACTCAACGGCCCGCGTGTCGTATCGCCACCGATCAGGCGCAAGCCGCAGCCTTGGGCCATTGTGTTCAAACCGCGCGCGAAGGCTTCCAGCCAGTCGGCGGAAACCTGCGGCAGCGTCAGAGCCAGGGTAAATGCGAGGGGGCTGGCGCCCATGGCAGCCAGGTCGCTGGCCGACACGCCGAGTGCGCGCTGGCCAAGCAGGAAAGGATCGCAGACGTCCGGGAAGTGCACCCCGGCGACCAGCGTGTCAGTGGAGATGGCGAGTTGCTCGCCAGCTGCCACCGACAACAGGGCACAGTCATCGCCGATGCCCAAGGCAACGCCCTCGCCTGGCTGCGCACAGGGCGAAGCGGCAAAGTAATTGCGGATCAGCTCGAACTCGCCCATGGCGCAGACGCTCAGGTTCCGGGGAAACCCGGAAACCTTAGCGTTTGTGAGCCTTTACTTCGACTTCACGCAGGCGCGGAGCCAGCTTGTCGAGCACACCGTTGACGAACTTGTGGCCGTCGGTCGAACCGTAGACTTTCGCCAGCTCGATACCTTCGTTGATGACCACGCGGTACGGCACGTCGATGCGCTCCAGCAGCTCCCAGGTCGACAGACGCAATACCGCCAGCTCCACCGGGTCCAGTTCTTCGATGGTCAGATCCAGACACGGCGCCAGCGCCGCGTCGATCTTGTCCAGATTGGCCGGGACGCCATGCAGAATGTCGTGGAAATAGCTGGCATCGACCGTGGTGAAGTCGTTGTCGACACGAAACTGTGCTTCGATTTCGTTCAGCGCCTGACCCGCCATGTGGCGCTGATACAGCGCCTGGGTCGCCATCTGCCGAGCTGCACGACGCTTCTCGCTTTTAGAGGGCTTGCCAGCGTCTGCCGCACGGGGATCGCGGGGGTTGAACTGATCGCTTTCGTCGTTAATCACTTGGCCTCCAACTGCGCCAGCAGGCTGACCATCTCAATAGCGGAAAGGGCTGCTTCAGCGCCTTTGTTGCCCGCCTTGGTGCCGGAACGCTCGATCGCCTGCTCAATGGAGTCGACCGTCAGCACGCCGAAAGCAACAGGCACGCCGAACTCCATGGACACTTGGGACAGGCCCTTGGTGCATTCGCCAGCGACGTATTCAAAGTGCGGGGTGCCGCCACGAATGACGGCGCCAAGCGCGATGATGGCGGCGAATTCGCTGCGTTGAGCGACCTTCTGCACAACCAGCGGGATTTCGAACGCGCCCGGTGCGCGGATGATAGTGATGTCGCTCTCGCTCACGCCATGGCGAACCAGGGCATCAACGGCACCGCTCACCAGGCTTTCGACGACGAAGCTGTTGAAGCGGCCAACCACCAGGGCATAGCGGCCTTGTGGGGCGATGAAGGTACCTTCGATGGTCTTCAGGGTCATTCGGCTGAGTCTCGTGTTCTCGTATTAAAGAGCATGAAAGCGCGCATCAGTGCGCGCTCTCAGGGATTTTAGGCCACGAATCGGGGGACCGCAGGGGCAAGAACCACCCACAGCGGAGCGCTGTCGGGGCCTGTCGCCTGCCGGTCTTTATTCGGAGGGCACGTATTCTACAACTTCCAGATCGAAACCGGATATCGCATTGAACTTCATTGGTGAACTCATCAGGCGCATTTTACGCACGCCGAGGTCACGAAGAATCTGCGAACCGGCCCCGACCGTGCTGTAAGTGGTCGGCGTCTTGATGGGCGTGCCGCCCGCAGTCTCACGCACATGGGCCAGCACTGTGTCGCCGTCGAGGGGATGCCCCAGCAACAGCACCACGCCGCTTCCAGCCTCGGCCACGGTGGTCATGGCTGCGCGCAGGCTCCAGCGGCCGGGCTGCTTGACCATCAACAGGTCGCGCAGCGGGTCCATGTTATGGACGCGAACCAGCGTGGCTTCTTCTGCGCAAATTCTGCCCAGCGTCAGCGCCAGATGCACGTCGCCTTCAACGGAATCACGGTAGGTCACCAGATTGAACTGGCCCAATTCGCTGTCGAGCGGCTGCTCGGCAATCCGCTGAACGGTACGCTCGTGGATCATCCGGTAATGAATGAGATCGGCGATGGTGCCGATCTTGATGTTGTGCTCGGCGGCGAAGGCTTCCAGCTCCGTGCGGCGGGACATGGTGCCATCGTCATTCATGACTTCGCAGATCACGCCCGTGGGTTCGAAACCGGCCATGCGCGCCAGGTCACAGGCCGCTTCGGTGTGACCGGCGCGGGACAGGGTGCCGCCCGCCTGCGCCATCAGCGGGAAGATGTGCCCCGGGCTGACGATGTCTTCGGCTCTGGCGCCTTTCGCCGCAGCGGCCTGCACGGTGCGCGCGCGGTCGGCGGCGGAAATACCGGTGGTCACGCCCTCGGCGGCTTCGATGGACACGGTGAACTTGGTGCCGAAGCCGGAGCCATTACGCGGCGCCATGAGCGGCAATTTCAGGGTCTCGCAGCGCTCACGGGTCATTGGCATGCAGATCAGGCCGCGCGCGTAACGGGCCATGAAGTTGATGTGCTCGGCCTTGACGCACTCGGAGGCCATGATCAGATCGCCTTCGTTCTCGCGGTCTTCGTCATCCATAAGGATGACCATCTTGCCTTGGCGAATGTCTTCAACCAGTTCTTCGATGCTGTTGAGCGCCACGCGGCACCCCCTTCAATTCAGGATTTGAGGTAGCCGTTGGAGGCCAGAAAGCTTTCAGTGATGCCGCCGCCCTGGGCTGGCGTCGGATCGGCGGCCTTGTCACCGAGCAGCAGACGCTCGAGGTAACGTGCCAGCAGGTCGACTTCCAGGTTGATCTTACGGCCAGGGCGGTAGTCGCCCATGATTGTTTCGGCCAGCGTGTGCGGGACGATGGTCAGCTCGAACTCGGCGCCATTGACCGCGTTTACGGTCAGGCTGGTGCCGTCGATGGTGATCGAACCCTTGTGCGAGATGTACTTGGCCAGTTCGCGAGGGGCGCGCATGCGGAACTGAATCGCACGGGCGTTCTCTTCCCGCGACAACACTTCGCCGACACCGTCGACATGACCGCTGACCAGATGGCCGCCCAGGCGGGTGGTCGGCGTCAAAGCTTTCTCGAGATTGACGCGACTGCCGGTTTTGAGGTCGACAAAGGCGGTGACGTTCAGCGTCTCGCGGCTGACATCCGCCCAGAAGCCGTCGCCTGGCAGGTCAACGGCAGTCAGGCATACGCCGTTGACCGCGATGCTGTCGCCCAGTTTGACGTCGGAAAGGTCGAGCTTGCCGGTCTCTACGTAAACGCGGACATCGCCGCCTTTCGGAGTAATGGCGCGGATGCTGCCGATGGATTCAATGATGCCGGTAAACATGGGTGCTCCTGGAAAACAGGGCCAGCGCAGGGCGCGAAAGCCGAAATTATACGCCGGGGTGCGGCGCGGGTATCGCAATGACTCGCCAGTCATCACCCACGGCGCGCATTTCGATGATCTTGAGTTCGAGCGCCTCGCTCATCTGCGCGAGCGGCAGGTCCAGCAACGGCCGCGCCGAGGAGCCCATGAACTTGCCCGCCACAAAGAGCTGGAATTCATCCACCAGGCCCAGCCGGGTAAAAGCGCCAGCCAGTTTGGGCCCGGCCTCGACCAGCACATCATTGACGCCACGTGCTGCCAGTTCGGTCAGCAGCTTGCGCAAATCGACGTGCCCGCCGCTGCTGGCCAGCGCCAGCATTTCATGGCCTTCGTCGTGATAGCGACCGCGCGCCGAAGCCGCTGCGCAGGTTGCCACCAGTGCACTGCCCGCTTTAAAGAACGGTGCGTCAAGTGGCACGCGCAAGCGACCGTCGATGAGCACGCGCAGCGGCGGCCGGGTCGAGGCTAGTGCGGTCAGCTCAGCGTTGAGGCCCAGTTCATCCGGGCGAACGGTGAGCCGGGCGTTGTCGGCCAGCACGGTGTCGGCGCCGGTCAGCACCACGCTCGATTGCGCGCGCAGGCGCTGCACAGCCGAGCGAGCCTGGGGGCCGGTGATCCACTGACTTTCGCCGCTGGCCATCGCCGTCCTTCCGTCCAGGCTCATCGCCAGCTTGACCCTCACATACGGCAGGCCGTGTTCCATGCGCTTGAGAAAGCCCTTGTTCAGCGCTCGCGCCTCGCCTTCGAGTACGCCGCTCTGCACCGCAATGCCAGCGTTCATCAGTCGCAACAGGCCGCGACCGGCGACATCGGGATTGGGGTCTTGCATGGCCGCGACCACACGCGCTACGCCGGCATTGACCAACGCATCGGCGCACGGCGGCGTGCGCCCGTGATGACTGCAGGGTTCGAGGGTGACATAAGCGGTACCGTCTTTGGCCTTGTCGCCCGCCTGACGCAACGCATGCACCTCGGCGTGGGGCTCACCGGCGCACACGTGCCAGCCTTCGCCGACAATCGCGCCGTCCTTGACGATCACGCAGCCCACACGCGGATTGGGATGGGTCGAGTAGACGCCCTTGCGCGCCAGCTCCAGCGCCCGCGCCATGTAGGCAGCGTCCAGCACGCTTTGCTCTGTGGAGGTCATGCTCACTCTTTAACCGGCTCGCGTGCCAGTCGGTCGATTTCTTCGCGGAATTCGTTGAGATCCTGAAACCGCCGGTAAACAGAAGCAAAGCGGATGTAAGCCACTTCGTCGAGTTTCTGCAGTTCGCCCATGACCAGCTCACCGACGATCAGCGATTTCACTTCGCGTTCGCCGGTCGCTCGCAGCTTGCTTTTGATGTGGGCCAGAGCAGCTTCCAGACGCTCGACACTGACCGGGCGTTTTTCCAGCGCGCGCTGCATGCCCGCGCGCAGCTTCTCTTCGTCGAAGGGCTGGCGACTGCCGTCCTGCTTGATTAGCCGGGGCAAAACCAGCTCGGCGGTTTCGAACGTGGTGAAGCGTTCACCGCAGGCGACGCATTCACGGCGGCGGCGAACCTGGTCGCCTTCGGCAACGAGGCGCGAGTCAATGACTTTGGTGTCGTTGGCACCGCAAAAGGGACAGTGCATGGTGGCAGGCAACAAAAAAAGGGAGGGCCATGGTAGCGCATCTCGCCGGCAAGACAAGTCTCGGGGTTTGAGGTATATAGACGCGCATCCGATGCGGTGAAACCCGCCACACTCGGCGATACTGCGCGTTGCCGTGCATACCTCGCCCGCATTCTGCTTTTGTCTGGAGCTGTTCATGACGCTACGTACGCTTGCTGTAATCAGCCTTATGGGCCTGCTCGCCGCCTGCAGCACGGCCGAGGCGCCAAAACCTGCAACACCTGCCAAACCGGCGCCCAACGCTATTAAATTGCCGGACGGCCCAGGCCCGTTGCAGCCCTTCCAGCGCGAATTAAGCGGTCAGTTGCTGGGCGTGCCGGCGGGCGCCGAAGTCGAGCTGGCCTTGCTGGTGATCGATGACCGCAACCGCCCGCAAAAACTGCTGAGCAGTACCAAGCTGATGGGCAACAACCAGTCGCTGCCGTTCCAGCTGCGCTTCAATCCGGAAGCATTCCCGGTGGGTGCCCGGGTAGAGCTGCGTGGCCGCGCCAGCCAATCAGGGCAGTTGATTCTGCACCTGCCTTCGGTCCTGATCGCTCAACCCACCACACAGGCGCTGGGTCAGCTGCAATTCGCTCCTGCGCCGTGACCGCCCCGCGTCAACTACAAGCCGCACTGAGCGAGCTGCTGGGCGACGCGCAACTGGTCGCCGAGCCGCTGCCCGGCACGGACCTGAGGTTATGGCTGATCGACGCGAACAATATGGACCGTGCCTTCAGCCCCGAGGAAACCCGGCGCATCCTCGAAGACCCACCCTATTGGAGTTTCTGTTGGGCGAGCGGCCTGGCACTGGCGCGGTTCCTCGCCGAGCAGCCGCAGTGGGTTAAAGGCAAACGAATTCTGGATTTCGGCGCGGGTTCCGGTGTAGCAGGCATTGCGGCGATGAAAGCCGGCGCCCTTGAAGTGGTCGCCTGTGATCTTGATCCCGTGGCCATTCAGGCCTGCCGGGCCAATGCTGAGCTGAATGGCGTGACCCTGCAGTATTCGAACGACTTCTTTGCCGAGGAAGACCGCTTTGATCTGATCCTGGTAGCTGACGTGCTATACGACCGGGCCAATCTACCTTTGCTGGATCAGTTTCTCAGTCGTGGGAAACAGGCGTTGGTGGCCGACTCCCGCGTTCGGGATTTTCAGCATCCTCTGTATAGACGCCTGGGCATTCTTGAAGCGCTGACGCTGCCGGATCTGGCAGAGCCTTGGGAGTTTCGCAAGGTTAGCCTTTATCACGCGCAGCGGCCCCTTATCGAATAAGCCGGTTCTACGACGACTTCGTCGCCGATCGCGGGCAAGCGCGCTCCTGCATTTGAGGCAGGGCATCAAGCCTGCTTTCGACATTCCCCCCAGCCCTTTATAGTTCGCGCCATCAAGCCTTTTTTCGAGACTAGCGATGAGCCAGGACACGCCGTACATCTTCGATGCGACCACTGCCACTTTCGATCAGATGGTCATCGAGAATTCGTTTCACAAACCCGTGCTGGTGGATTTCTGGGCCGAGTGGTGCGCGCCGTGCAAGGTGCTGATGCCGCTGCTGCAACAGATCGCCGAGAGTTATCAGGGCGAATTATTGCTGGCCAAGGTCGATTGCGACGCCGAGCAGGACATCGTCGCGCGCTTTGGCATTCGCAGCCTGCCGACCGTCGTGCTGTTCAAGGACGGGCAGCCGGTCGATGGTTTCGCCGGCGCCCAACCTGAATCACAAATTCGGGCGCTGCTCGAGCCTCATGTGCAGATGCCGCCTCCCGCCGCAGCCGATCCTCTGGAAACGGCTCAAGCGATGTTTGCCGAAAGCCATTTTGCGGAAGCCGAAGCCGTACTGCAGACGATTCTTGCCGAGGACAACACCAACGCGGCCGCGCTGATTCTGTACGCGCGCTGCCTGGCCGAGCGTGGCGAGCTCACGGAAGCGCGCACCGTGCTCGACGCGGTCAAGGGTGATGATCACAAGGCTGCGCTGGCCGGCGCGAAGGCTCAGTTGACCTTCCTGGCTGAAGCCGCAGCGCTGCCTGACGTGGCGGACCTTAAATCGCGTCTGGCGCAGAACCCGCAGGACGACGAAGCCGCCCACCAGTTAGCGATCCAGCAACTGTCCCGTCAGCAATACGAAGCGGCGCTGGAAGGCTTGCTCAAGCTGTTCATCCGCAACCGCAGCTACAACGAAGGCCAGCCGCACAAGACGCTGCTGCAGGTGTTTGACCTGCTGGGTAACGACCATCCGCTGGTGACCACCTATCGCCGCCGGTTGTTTGCTGCGCTTTACTGACAGCGCCAAGCCCTATGGGTGACAGCTTGCTCGCGAAGGCCGTGTGTCAGGCTCGAACATGTTTCGGGACTACCGCCTTCGCGAGCAAGCTCGCCCCCACATGGCCAGATTGTCGATCGGTAGAGGCGTGACGAGACAGAGCCATGTCACTCGATCCAGTGATAGACCGGCGTGTCGCCCTGGCTCTCAACCTTCACGCTGGCGCTGTGGCGCATGCGTACCATCAGGCGCTTGCCCGCAGCGGTGCTGCCAGACAAACCTTCAAGCTGACCGAGCAGATCAGGCCCGTTCATGTGGCCCGCTTTGCGCAGCAGTTCCTGAGCGATGTCCCAAACGGCGTCGTTTCGGCTGGCGGCAGGCTTGGCAGGCATGTCACCTTGCGGCACAGGGTCCTGCACTTGAATACCCAAGTGGCTTCCCAACCGGGCCCAGTCGGACTCATCCATTTCCACAGTCAGGTCCACCGGCAGGTCGCCAACGGTTCCACGGATTCGCAGCATGAGGTGTGTCCTCTGATAGAGCGGACCGGCATGGTCCCACAGGATGTGAGGAGCCGCACGCGATCCCGCCACCACGAATCTCCGTTGTAGGGGCGCGCTTGCCCCCGATTGCTCCTGTTCGTACGACGTAATTGCTTCAGGCGTACCGAGATCGCAAGCAAGCACGCGCCTGCAAAAGGCTGGGGGAAAACTCGTCGCAGGAAGCTGCACGGAAAAAGTTAAGAAACCTCGCAATACATTGTTATAAGATCACATAACAAATTTCAGACCTATCTCCGGAGCCCTTCCCATGCGTCGTTTGCTACTCGCCCTGCCCTTTGCCTTGCTGCCCCTCGCCATCGCCCACGCTGCGGACGAACATGACCACGATCATGAGCACGGCAGCCTTGGCGCACATGTGCATGGCGTCGCGCGGCTTGACATGGCGCTGGACGGCCGCACACTGGAGCTGGAACTGGACACGCCAGCGATGAACATCGTCGGCTTTGAACATGCGGCAACGAGCGACGCGGACAAAATGACCCTGGCGCTGGCCAAGGAAACCCTGCTCAAGCCCCATGCCCTGTTCAGCATCCCCGAAGCGGCTGGATGCACCGTCACCAAACAGCGTGTTGAAAGCACATTGTTCGGCGACAAGGACGACGATGACCATGATCATGACCATGACCATGACCACGCCGATGGCGACGCTGCCGAACACGAGCACAGCGAAATTCACGGCCACTATCAGTTCACCTGCAGCGTGCCGACGGTTATCAACAAGCTTGACCTGACGCAGCTGTTCAAGAGCTTCCCCGCCACCCAGACCATTCAAGTACAACTGGTGACACCAAAACGGCAAATGGGCGCCGAAGTGCGTCCGAGCAATCCGGTGGTCAAATTCTAACCAGCCCGGCTTATTCGGCGGCCGGGCCTCCCGGCCGATCACTTTTCAGACGCACGTGTGGTCATGACTCAAGCTCTTATTGAATTGTCCGAACTCGGTTTCAGTTGGCCGGGGCATCCGCAACTGCTGGACATCCCGACTTTTCGTCTGGAGGCCGGCGAAACGTTATTCCTCAAAGGCCCCAGTGGCAGCGGCAAAACCACGCTGCTGGGATTGTTGGGCGGTGTGCAACGCCCCAGCCGTGGCAGCGTTCGTTTACTAGGCGAGGAACTGACCCAGCTGTCGGCCGGCGCTCGCGATCGCTTTCGCGTCGATCACACCGGTTACATCTTCCAGCAGTTCAATTTGCTGCCGTTCCTGTCGGTGCGCGAGAACGTTGAGCTGCCCTGCCGTTTTTCCAGGTTGCGCACGCAACGGGCGACGCAGCGCCATGGCAGCGTGGATAAGGCCGCTGAGACGTTGCTCGCTCATTTGGGTTTGAAGGACGCGGGCCTGCTCAACCGACGCGCCGACTCGCTGTCCATCGGCCAGCAGCAACGCGTCGCCGCTGCCCGCGCCCTGATCGGCCAGCCGGAACTGGTCATCGCCGACGAACCCACATCGGCGCTGGATGCTGACACTCGCGAAGCGTTCATTCAGCTGCTGTTCGCCGAATGCCGCGACGCCGGCGCCAGCCTGTTATTTGTCAGCCATGATCAAAGCCTGGCACCGCTGTTCGACCGTCACCTGTCACTGGCCGACCTTAATCGCGCCGCCGTCGCTGCAGAGGTTTGAGATGTATCTTCTCCGCCTGGCGCTCGCCAGTCTCGCCAACCGCCGCTTCACCGCGTTCCTGACCGCTTTTGCCATCGCCCTGTCCGTCTGCCTGCTGCTGGCGGTCGAACGCGTGCGCACCGAAGCCCGTGCCAGCTTTGCCAGCACCATCAGCGGGACCGACCTGATCGTGGGTGCGCGCTCCGGCTCGGTCAATTTGCTGCTGTACTCGGTGTTCCGTATCGGCAACGCCACCAACAACATTCGCTGGGACAGCTTCGAGCACTTCGCCAACAGCAAGCAGGTGAAATGGGCCATCCCGATCTCGCTCGGTGACAGCCATCGTGGTTATCGGGTCATGGGCACCAACGAATCGTATTTCGAGCACTACCAGTACGGCCGGCAGCAGCATCTGGAGCTGGCGGACGGCCGAGCGTTCGCCACTGACCCGTTCGAAGTCGTGCTGGGCGCCGAGGTGGCTGACGCGCTGCATTACAAACTGGGGGACAAGCTGGTGCTGGCCCATGGCGTCGCGACCGTGAGCCTGGTCAAGCACGACGACAAACCCTTCACCGTCGTGGGCATTTTGAAACGCACCGGTACACCGGTTGACCGCACGCTGCACATCAGCCTGGGCGGCATGGAGGCCATTCACATCGACTGGCATAACGGCGTGCCGGCGCAAGGGGCCGGGCGTATCAGCGCCGATCAGGCGCGCAACATGGACCTCACGCCCACTGCCATCACTGCGTTCATGCTCGGGCTGAACAGCAAGATTGCGACGTTCGCGGTGCAGCGCGATATCAATGAATTTCGCGGCGAGCCCATGCTGGCGATTTTGCCGGGCGTTGCGTTGCAGGAGCTGTGGAGCCTGATGGGCACGGCCGAGAAAGCCCTGTTCGTGATCTCCTTGTTCGTCGTACTCACGGGATTGATCGGCATGCTAACGGCGATTCTGACCAGCTTGAACGAGCGGCGCCGGGAGATGGCCATTCTGCGCTCGGTAGGCGCGCGGCCTTGGCATATTGCCAGCCTGTTGGTGCTGGAAGCGTTTGCGCTGGCGCTGGCGGGCTCGGTTTGCGGGCTGGCGCTGCTTTACATCGGCATCGCGTCCGCGCAGGGTTACGTGCAGGCTAATTACGGACTGTATTTGCCGTTGTCACTGCCCAGCGCTTACGAGTGGACGTTGCTGGCGGGTATTCTGTGCGCCGCGTTGTTGATGGGGACCGTCCCGGCATGGCGTGCCTACCGTCAGTCGCTGGCGGACGGGTTGTCGATTCGTTTATGAGGGCGTGGTAATGCGAGTGGGTTGGATGCTGCTGTTGATGCTCGTCGCAGCGCCGCTGTGGGCACAGGATCTGCGCGTGCTGACCTGGCAGGAAATGATCCCGCCCGACGCCCCGCCGGTGAAGCTGATCACGGCGCCCATTCACAACTTGTCGAGCATGGCGGATACGCTGTCAGTCGAATCGGCGCCCGCCGCGCATCAACTCGCACCCCATGCGCCGGTGGTCAAATCGCTGGACGGCCAACAGGTGCGACTGCCGGGGTACATCGTGCCGCTGGAAGTCAGCGAAGAAGGCCGGGTGACGGAGTTTTTGCTTGTGCCGTATTTCGGCGCTTGCATTCACGTCCCACCGCCGCCGCCGAACCAGATCGTTCATGTGACCAGCGAACTGGGGGTCAAGGTGGATGAGCTTTACCAGCCGTACTGGATCGAAGGCCCGATGCAAGTCAAGGCGTCCACCAGCGAACTGGCTGATGCGGGGTATCAGATGGAGGCGGACAAGATTCTGGTGTACGAAATGCCGGATGAGCAGTGAGCACTGATCCCATACACCGATGAGCTCGATTGGACGCGGAACTGTAGGAGCCGGCTTGCTGGCGAACCGGCCTAGACGGGCTAAGCTGCTGCGTCTGAACGGGCGCATTCGCCAGCAAGCCGGCTCCTACAGGGGGATAGCTGCACATCGCCATTTCAACATCCTGCCAGCGCAGACCCGGGGACTTGCTCATGCACCCCGCATAATCTATAGCCCGGCTCGAATGCCGTGCCCCCTGTCCATCCCGGGAGCGTGGACATTCAGGCGGCCACCCCTTAATCGCCTTTTCATTGAGCCAGGTCAAAAACCGCGACGTAGACGCTTCGTAACATACGGCATCCCTTTTTTATGCCCTTACGGAGCCCCCCATGCACAAGTACCTGCTCAGCGCGCCCCTGCTTGCGCTTGCACTCGGTATCCCCCTCGCCGCTCACGCCCACCAGGCCGGTGATTTTATTATCCGCGCAGGTGCAGCGACGACGGCGCCCAACGAACAAAGTGGAAACCTCAAGCTTGATGGGGCCAAAGTGCCTGGCACCAAAGCGACCCTCGACAGCGACACTCAACTCGGCCTGGCTTTCGCGTACATGCTGACCGACCACGTCGGCGTCGAGCTGCTGGCGGCGACACCGTTCCAGCACACCGTCGCGCTCAAAGGCCTGGGCCCGGGGCTGGATGGCAAGCTGGCGGACGTGAAGCAGCTGCCGCCAACCCTGTCGTTGCAGTACTACCCCATGGACGCTACGTCGAAATTCCAGCCATACGCCGGTGTCGGCGTGAACTACACCTGGTTCTATGATGAAAACCTGAGCAGCGAACGCAAAGGCCAGGGCATGAATAACCTGCACATCAAGAACTCGTGGGGCTGGGCTGGCCAGCTCGGTGCGGACTACATGTTGACCGACAAGATCATGCTCAACGCGGCGGTCTGGTACGTTGACATAGACACCCAAGCCATGCTGAACGGGCCCTCGGCACTGAGCGTCGCCCGGACCAAAGTCAGTGTGGACGTCGATCCATGGGTGTACATGGTGGGCGTGGGTTACAAGTTCTGAGCGATTGCGCTCGTGCGGTCAGGCATGAAAAAGGCACCTCATCGGTGCCTTTCTTTGTTGCGCAGTATCAGCGGCCCAGAAGACGCGCCAGCCCGACTTTCAGCGGTGTCGGCTCAGGCACGTCAAAGCGCGCAAGCAGCCGCTGGTTGCTGGCGCGCGAATGCTTGATGTCACCCGAGCGCGCCGGCAGATAGCTGACTGTGGGCAGATTACCCACCACGTCAGCGAGGGCTGCCAGCAGTTGGTTCAGCGAGGTCGTCGCGTTCAAGCCAACGTTCACCGCTCCCTCCTCCACCACTGGTTTCTCAATGCCTTGCACCACCAGATCAACCAGGTCCTGGACATAGAAGAAGTCGCGCGTCTGCTCGCCGTCGCCAAACACCGCAATCGGCAGGCCCTTCACGGCGCGCTCCGCGAAGATACTGATCACCCCTGAATAGGGCGAAGAAGGATCCTGGCGCGGGCCGAAGATGTTGAAGAAGCGGAACACGACGGGCTCGAAACCGTGCTGGCGGCGATAGAAATCCAGGTACTGCTCACCGGCCAGTTTGTCTGAGGCGTAAGGGGTCAGCGGCGCCTTCGGAGTGTCCTCGGTAATCGCCTCGCCTTCACCGTTATTGCCGTAAACGGCCGCGCTGGACGCGAAGACCACCCGTTTGATGCCCGCCTGCCGCATCGCCTCGCAGACATTCAGCGTGCCGATGAAATTGCTTTGGTGGGTCTTCACCGGGTCATCGACCGAAGCCTGCACCGACGCCACCGCAGCCAGATGCGCAACGGCCTGGCAGCCCACCGCCGCACGGGCCACCAGCTCAGCGTCAGCCACATCGCCTTCGATCAGCTCGACACGCGGGTTGTCCAGCGGCAGGTTGCTGCGTTTGCCCGTGGACAGGTCGTCGAGAATGCGTACGGCATAGCCCTTGGCGAGCAGCGCGTCGGTCAGGTGCGAACCGATGAAACCGGCGCCGCCGGTGATCAGGACAGGGGCGTCAGACATGGCGGTAATAGCGGTCCAGTAAGTTGGGCAGGCCTGCGCGCCAGGCGCGTGGCTTGATACCGAAAGTGTGGAGGATTTTCTTGCAGGCCAGTACGGCGTTTTGCGGTTCTTCGCTGGCGTCCGGGCGCGCGGCATGGGCCTGCGCAGTGGGTGTTTCAATCGCCAACGTGCGCGTCAACCGGGCTTCGGTCAACACCGCCTGACCGAATGCCAACGGCGTGGTCGCTTCATGTCCCGCGTAATGATAAGTGCCCCACAACGGCGCCGCGCAATCCAGTTGCTTGAGCACCGAAATGATCACCCTGGCGGCATCATCGACCGGCGTCGGATTGCCGCGGCGGTCGTCTGCCAACAGCAGCTCACCGGGCGTTTCGGCGCGAGTCAGAAAGCGCCCCAGAACACCCTCGGCGCTGTCGTCCAGTAGCCAGCCGAAGCGCAGCAGCACATGCTGCGGACAGGTCGCGCGCACGCTCTGCTCGATGCGCCACAAGGCCTGGCCGCGAGAGCCCAGCGGTACGGGTTCATCTTTTTCGCTGTAGGCCGTGGCCCGCGAGCCATCGAAAACCCGGTAACTGGAGGGTTGAACGAGAACGATATTGTGGTGCTGGCACAGCTCGGCCAGACGCTCGACGGAGCGTTCCTGATTGTCCAGCCTGTCGGCGCTCACCCGCTCCGCCTGGAACCAGTCGAAGTAGTAGGCGAGATTGATCAGGGCATCCGGGCGGGTGTCATCGAGCAGTTGCGTCAGGCTTGCCGCATCCCAACCGTCTTGCGGTGGACGCGGTGCGAGGAAACCAATGTCCTCCTCGGCACCCAGACGAATCAACGCCTGCCCAAGGGCATTCCCGCCGCCCAACAGCATAAGGCGCATTCGCATAGAGTCAGCAGGCTCAGTCTTCAGATCGATTAAAAATAGGTGAAAAACGTCCGCAAACATAACACGTCAACGGGCAAGTCCCAACTGCCCCGGGCCAGCGCGCCTGCACTTGGGCTCTGATGAAGTGCCCGATCACTGGCCCTTGCATCTGTCCGCATGCGCCCGCATTAATTGGGCATGAACCTTCCGCAAACGCCCGGCCCCGTGCTCGACGCCTTCCATCCGGCGGTCAGCGCGTGGTTTCGCTCTACATTTCCGGCCATCACGGCTGCACAGGCCCAGGCGTGGCCGTTGATCAAACGGCGCCAATCGACGTTGATCGCCGCCCCCACCGGTTCCGGCAAAACCCTCACGGCGTTTCTCGCGGTTATCGATGATCTGGTGCATCAAGGCCTGGAAAATGGCGGCGAGCTGCCGGACGAGACGTTCGTGGTGTATGTCTCGCCCCTTAAGGCGTTGTCCAACGACATTCAGATCAATCTGCAAAATCCGTTGGCCGGCATCACTGATCAGTTGGAGCAACAAGGCCTGCCCGGGCTGCGCATCAGCACCGCCGTGCGCACCGGGGACACGCCGCAGAAAGAACGCACGGCCATGCGCAAGACCGCGCCGAACATTTTGGTCACGACGCCGGAATCGCTTTATGTGCTGCTGGGCTCCGACTCCGGCCGGCGTATGTTGGCGAGCGCACAGACCGTCATCATCGATGAGATTCACGCCATCGCGGCCGGCAAGCGCGGCAGTCATCTTGCCCTGACGCTGGAGCGACTGCAGGCGCTGTGCAAAAAGCCGCTGCTGCGCATCGGGCTGTCTGCGACGCAAAAGCCCATCGAGCGGGTGTCGCGTTTTCTGGTGGGCAGCGACCCGGTCACCCGCCCGTGCGCCATCGTCGACATTGGCCATGCGCGGCCACGGGACCTGGCTATCGAAGTGCCGCCGGTTGCCTTGAGCGCGGTCATGTCCAGCGACGTCTGGCAGCTGGTTTACGACCGGCTGGCGACACTCGCGCGAGAACACCGCACCACGCTTGTGTTTGTAAACACACGGCGCCTGGCCGAGCGCATGGCTCGGCATCTGAGCGAGCGCCTGGGCAAGGATGCGGTCGCGGCGCACCACGGCAGCATGGCCAAGGAGCAACGGCTGGATGCCGAGCAGCGACTCAAACGCGGCGACCTCCAGGTGCTGATCGCTACAGCGTCGCTGGAATTGGGCATTGATATCGGCGACGTCGATCTGGTGTGCCAGATCAGCTCGCCCCGCTCCATCGCGGCTTTTTTGCAGCGTGTCGGTCGCTCCGGCCACCACGTTGGCGGGACACCCAAAGGTCGCCTGTTCGCTGTTTCACGCGACGATCTGATCGAGTGTGCAGCGCTTCTGGATTGTGTGCGTCGTGGCGAGCTCGACACGTTAGTGATCCCCACCGCGCCGCTGGATGTGCTGGCGCAGCAGATCATCGCCGAGGTCAGCTGTCAGGAGTGGCAGGAAGATGAATTGCTAAGCCTTTTCCGCAAGGCTTCTCCCTACGCCGATGTCGACGAGGACCATTACCAGGCGCTGTTGAGCATGCTCGCCGAGGGCTATACCGGTCGCCAGGGCGTACGCGCGGCTTATCTGCATCGTGACGCGGTGACACGCACCTTGCGCGGCCGACGCGGCAGCAAACTCACGGCGGTCACCAGCGGCGGCACGATCCCGGACAACGCCGATTACAGCGTGGTCCTCGAACCCCAGGCGCTAAACATCGGCACCGTCAACGAAGACTTTGCCGTGGAAAGCGCAGCGGGCGATATCTTCCAGCTAGGCAATACTTCCTACCGGATCCTGCGGGTGGAGTCCGGCCGCGTCCGCGTCGAGGACGCCCATGGCATGCCGCCAAACATCCCGTTCTGGATGGGCGAGGCGCCAGGGCGCAGCGATGAACTGTCTTTCGCCGTTGCACGGTTGCAGGCCGATATCGATCAACAGCTCAGCGCCCACCCCGGCGACCTGCACCCCTGCACCGACTGGCTGATGAACTCGCTGGGCCTGGACCTCCCCAGCGCTGAGCAGATCGTCGAATACCTGGCCCGCGCGCATTCGGCTCTGGGAGCGTTGCCGTCTCAGGACACGCTGGTCATGGAGCGTTTTTTTGATCAGTCCGGCGGCACCCAATTGGTGATTCACTCGCCGTTTGGTAGCCGGGTCAATCGGGCGTGGGGGCTGGCGTTGCGCAAGCGCTTCTGCCGCACCTTCAACTTCGAGCTACAGGCCGCCGCCAGCGAAGACGCCATCGTGCTGTCGTTGTCCACGGTCCACAGCTTCACGCTTGATGAGGTTTGGCGTTATCTCACTTCCAGCACCGCTGAGCACTTGCTGATTCAAGCCGTACTGGATGCGCCGCTTTTTGGTGTGCGCTGGCGCTGGAACGCGGGAGTGGCATTGGCGCTGCCGCGTTACGCCGGCGGGCGAAAAGTGGCGCCTCAGTTGCAGCGAATCAAAAGCGACGACCTGATCGCTACGCTGTTTCCGGATCAGATCGCCTGCCTGGAGAATCTGGTAGGCGAGCGCGAGGTGCCGGAGCATCCGTTAGTCGAGCAGACGCTAGACGATTGCCTGCACGAAGCCATGGATGCCGAGGGCTGGCTGACCCTGCTGCGGCGCATGGAAAACGGCGAGGTGCGTCTGGTCAGCCGTGACCTGCCGGCACCCTCCCCACTGGCTGCCGAAATACTCAACGCCAAGCCATACGCGTTTTTGGACAACGCACCATTGGAAGAGCGTCGCACCCAGGCGGTGCTCAATCGCCGCTGGACCGACCCGGAATCTTCCGACGACCTCGGTGCGCTGGATGCCGATGCTATCAAAGCGGTAGCGGAAGAAGCCTGGCCGCGGCCGCAAAACGTCGACGAGATGCACGAGGCGCTGATGACGCTGGGGTGCATTACGGGCGTTGAAGCACGCGAGCAAGTCAACTGGATGAAATGGCTGGAAAGCCTTGCCCGCTCAGGACGCGCCACGCGCTTGCAGATCACGCCCGATCAGGCCCTGTGGATCCCGCTCGAGCGCCTGAGCTGTCTGCAAGCGGTCTATCCTGCCGCCGAAATGCACCCGCCGCTGGCGGTGTTGCCCGGGTTCGATGAAGCCTGGAATGAGGAGGAAGCGCGCTTGGAATTGGTACGCGCGCGGCTCGGCGGATTCGGCCCACTCACCGTTAAGGCGATTGCCGAGCCGCTGGCGCTGACTTCCAGCGAGGTGGAACAGGCACTGGCGCGGCTGGAGAACGAGGGGTACGTGCTGCGCGGCCAGTTCAACCCTGACGCCCGTGCGGAAGAATGGTGTGAGCGGCATCTGCTTTCGCGTATCCACCGTTACACGGTCAAGCGTCTGCGCCGGGAAATCGAACCGGTGTCGCTGCAGGATTTCACCCGGTTTCTGTTTGACTGGCAGCACCTTTCGGCCTCTACCCAGAGCCAGGGCAAAGCGGCGCTCCCGGAGGTCGTTGCCCAGCTTGAGGGTTTTTCATCTGCGGCCGGCGCGTGGGACAGTGAGCTGCTTCCCGCACGCTTGAAGGACTATTCATCGATCTGGCTGGACGACCTGTGTCGGTCCGGCAAGGTGGTATGGATGCATCTGACCAGCCGAAGCAAGGTGGGGAGTGCCGCACTGCGCAGTACGCCGATTGTGCTTCTGCCGCGCTCGCAGGTTCGTTTGTGGACCGAATTGACAGAGCAGCCGGCGCCGACCGAGTTGTCACTGCGGGCTCAACGGGTTCATGAAGTGCTGTCGAGTCAAGGCGCGATGTTTTTTGATGAGCTCACCAGCGAAGCTCGCTTGTTGCGCGCCGAGCTGGAAACCGCACTGCAGGAGCTGGTCGGTGCAGGATTGGTCAACGCTGACAGTTTCGCCGGACTACGGGCGCTGATTACGCCGGCAAGCAAGCGCACCAGTCACACCAGTCGCCGCAACCGCGGCGCTTTCATCGGCGGCATGGACGACGCTGGGCGTTGGGCGTTGTTGCGCCGCGCCCCGGCGAAGGCGGAAGGCGCTTCGCAGCGGATCGACAGCGACACTCTGGAGCACATCGCGATGACTTTGCTGCGCCGATACGGCGTGGTGTTCTGGCGGCTGCTGGAACGAGAGGCGGAATGGCTGCCGACGTGGCGCGAACTGCTGCGCACGTTCCATCGTCTCGAAGCGCGGGGCGAGATTCGCGGTGGTCGCTTTGTGGCAGGGCTGGCGGGTGAACAATTTGCCCTGCCCGAGGCTATTCCTCTGCTGCGGGAAGTCCGCAAACGTCCGCCGGATGGCAGCCTTGTCGCTGTCAGTGGAGTCGACCCGCTCAACCTCGCCGGCACCTTGCTTCCCGGTGCGAAAGTCCCGGCGGTGGTAGGTAACAAACTGGTGTATCGCGATGGCATCCCTATCGCCGCGATCATCGCTGGCAAGCCGCATTATTGGGGCGAGGTGGATGAGGCGTTGATGCTGCAGGTGCGGGATCGGTTGTTCAGGTAGTCCCGGTGGATATGTGAGATTGCGACCCAATTCGTGGAGCCGGCTTGCTGGCGAACTCGATCTGTTAGGCACGCAGGATGTCGGATGCGCTGACGCCTTCGCGGGCAAGCGCGCTCCTACAATAGATCTACGGCGCTCAATGGACCTCCGGCGTTCACATGATCCGGAACGGACGCCAAATTCGTAGGAGCCGGCTTGCTGGCGAACCCGGTGTGTCGGGCACGTACGAGGTCGGATGTACTGACGCCTTCGCGGGCAAGCGCGCTCCTACAGTGGATCTACGGCGCTCAATGGACCTATGGCGTACAAATGATCCGGGACGGATGCCAAATTCATAGGCGCCGGCTTGCTGGCGAACCCGGTGTGTCGGGCACGTACGAGGTCGGATGTACTGACGCCTTCGCGGGCAAGCGCGCTCCTACAGTGGATCTACGGCGCTCACTGGACCTGCGGCGTTCACATGATCTGGACGGACGCCAAATTCGTAGGAGCCGGCTTGCTGGCGAACCCGGTGTGTCAAATCACGCCGGACTTTCTGAGCCGTCCTTGTTAACCACTGATGCACTGCCCGGCAGCGCCGCCTGCTCAGCGCCATTTTCCTCACCGGGCGCCTGGCGGTTGTAGGGGCTCATCACCAGCTGTGGATAAGTCTGGGCGAACCGGACACTTTCTGATTTATCCACAAGCCGCTTGAGACGGTCATTGAACGCGCGACTCACCGCGTACTGCCCACCCGAGGAAGTTCTGAACTGCGCGGTGATCACAATGCCGTTCATGTCCATGCGGTCCAGCCCGAATATTTCCAGCGGGCCTTGCAGCTTGCTCGACAGCAGCAAATCATCGCTGATTGCCTGGCCCGCTTCGCGAATCAGTGAAGTCGCCGAGTCGACGTCTGTGTCGTAGGTGAACTGGAACGAGAAGAAAGCGTACGCAAACTGTCTGGATTGATTCGTCACGGCCTTGATCTGCCCGAATGGCACCGAGTGCACGAAGCCCTTGCCGTCACGCAGGCGCAGGGTGCGAATCGTCAGGCTCTCCACCGTGCCGGCATGACCTGAATCCAGCACCACCCAGTCGCCGATCGAGATGGTGTCTTCAATGATAATGAACAGCCCTGTGATGACGTCCTGTACCAACTGTTGTGATCCGAAGCCAATCGCCAGGCCGACGACGCCGGCGCCGGCGAGCAATGGCGCAACGTTGATGCCCAGATTGGCCATGGTCGTGATGGTGCAGATCACCACCAGAATGATCTTCATGGCGTTACGCAGCAGCGGCAGGATGGTCTTGACCCGAGTGCTCGGCTGATGCCCCGAACGTCCGTTTGTCGGTGGCTTCAGCGCTTCCTGAATCGCTGTGTCCATGACCACCCAAAGCAGCCAGGTCACTAACAGGATCAGGCCGATGCTGCTCAACGAGTCGCTGATGACTTTCCCCAAGGCATTGCGCTGAGCAAATTCGAACAGAGAAATCCCCCAAATTCGCCCCAGCAGCTCGATGAAGCCGATAGCCAGTGCGATGCGCAGGACCGCATGCAACAAACTTAACAGGCGCTCCTTGTACACGCGCCCGGTGTGCTGCTGGGTAGGCTTGAACATGTGCTGAAACAACGTGCTGAGAAACACCGCGCCGATCAGCAACACGGTAGTCAGCAATGCGCAACGCAGGGCCTCCTGACTGCCTTCGCCAGCGCCGATCAGGCTCACTGCCGAGACCAGCACCATCAACAGAATCGGCAAGTGCCACAGGTTAGAGAAGATTTTCAGCGTTTGCTGCACCGCTGGCCGGGCCAGACGTGCGCTCAATGAGCGGTTGCGAATCAGATGCGCAACGGGGCGGCGCATGCGGACGACGACGATGCCAAAGATTAGCGAGGCCATTAGCCCGGTCACCGCTGCAATGCTGGTGGTCACGTTGCCACCGAACAGCCTGGCGATCTGGGGGCTGGTCAGCGCGTCGCTCAGCGCAGCGAGAAATCCAATGACGAACAGCGGGTGCGGTGCGTAATGACGAATGATGCCCACGGCCCGCCGCTTGTGGTCCCAGTTGAACAGCATGATCAGCGACAGCAGCACCGAGGTGGAGAAGATACCGCTGCTCGTCGAATAGGCCAGACACAGCGCCAGCGCGCGCCCGACCGATGTTGGCATGAAGTGGCTCACGTACAGTGTCAGCGGCAGGCAAATAAGTGCAGGCACCGTGTACGGTAATACATAGCCCAAAACCCCAAGTACCCGGGTGCGCCTGGCCAGAAACCGATGACGTGCCAGCCGCGCCGCGATGAATGCGCCGATGCGGTTGAGCACAATGAAGGCCCCCGCCCACACCAGAGAAAGCATCGCGAAGTCGCCGGCGATCTGCCACGTGGGCCGCGATTGGGGTTTGCTGACCAGTGCGTCGATCTCGTCGGCCGCCCGGTCTGCGCGCAGGCGCCACGAGTCCAGCAAGTGACCATCAACGTCCAGTTTGTCTTGCACGCTGTCGATGCTGGTACTAATGGCGCCCAGCAGACCGCCTTTGACCAGAATCTCCGCTTTGGCGGGGTCCTCCGGGGCAGCGTCGGCGGGGGCGGCGGCCGGAGCAGACGCTGCGGCCGGGGCATCAGCAGCAAAAACAGGAACGCTGCCAACGGTCAGCAGCAGGACAATAAACAGCATGGATTTGAAGTTCGGCAAAACTCAAGTCACTCCTCGGTCAGCTAACCGCAGAAAAAACGGCTTAAAGGAACTGATCGGATTCGCCGGGGCAAGTTCGCTCCGATCACCCGATCGTCATGTTCATCGTTGGCGGTCTGCTGACGGCGAAATGTAACGAACCTTTACCAAAGCGCTTCGTCGTAGATTCTACGAAGGCGACTGTCTCCAGTGCGCCCGCTATGCCGAGGACCTCTCCATGACGCTCATCCATCCCAAAGCACGTTATCGCCCCTATACCTCCGCAGCTGGCGGCTGGGGTTCGGCGAAGTCAGTGACGGAGATCCTCTGGCGCGAGCAGGCAATGGTTCGTGCAGGCGTGGCGTTGATCAAGCAGAACAAACCTGACGGCTTTGCCTGCGTCAGTTGTGCATGGGCCAAGCCCGGCAAGCCGCACAGCCTCGAATTTTGCGAAAACGGGGCAAAAGCCACTGCCTGGGAGCTGACGTCGCTGAAAACCGATCCCGCGTTTTTTGCCCGTCACACCTTGACCGAGTTGCGCCAGTGGCCTGATTACGACCTTGAGCAACAAGGTCGCCTCACGCATCCGATGCGCTACGACGCCGCGACTGATCGGTATCAGGAAACTTCGTGGGCCGAAGCCTATCGGGATATCGGTGCGCAGTTGAAAGGCATGACGCCGGACAGTGTTGTGTTCTATGCCTCCGGCCGGGCGTCGCTGGAGACGTCGTTCATGTATCAGCTCTTCGCACGCGCATACGGCACCAACAACCTGCCCGACAGCTCGAACATGTGCCACGAAAGCACGTCGGTGGGTTTGCAGGAGAGCATTGGCGTGCCGGTAGGCACCGTCACGCTGGACGACTTCGAACACACTGACTGCATCCTGTTTTTCGGGCAGAACGTGGGCAGCAACAGCCCCCGAATGCTGCACCAACTGCAAGAAGCCCGGCAGCGCGATGTGCCTATCATCACGTTCAACCCCATACGCGAGCGGGGCCTGGAGCGCTTCGTCAATCCACAGTCCCCGGTGGAAATGCTAGGGCCGAAGTCGACGATTATCAGTACGCAGTACCATCAGCTGGCGATCGGCGGCGACACCGCAGCTGTTCTTGGCATCGCCAAGGCGTTGTTTGAAATGGACGAATTAGCCCTTGCGAATGGACGACCTGGAATCATCGATCAGGCCTTCATTGCCCAGCACACCGAAGGTTTTGGTGAGTTCTGCAACCGCGCGATTGAAACGCCCTGGGAGGCGATTGAACGTCAGGCGGGATTGAGCCGCAGTGCGCTGGAGGCGGTGGCTACCGTTTACGCAAGACACGAGCGCGTCATGATCATCTACGGCATGGGCATCACCCAGCACCGTCGCGGCGTCATCAACGTTCAAATGCTGGTCAATCTGCTCCTGCTGCGCGGCAACATCGGTAAGCGCGGCGCTGGTATTTGTCCTGTGCGCGGCCATTCGAATGTGCAAGGGCAGCGCACCGTTGGCATCACCGAAGACCCGAAAAAGGTGCCAGCGGACAAGATTCAGGAGTTGTATGGCTTTGCAGTTCCTGAGAACAAAGGCGTGAATACCGTTGAAGCGTGCGAGGGCATTCTGGACGGCAGCGTGCGCGGCTTTATCGGGCTCGGCGGGAATTTCTTGCGTGCCGTTCCTGATACCTCCCGGATGGAACCCGCCTGGAACACGCTTGACCTGAACGTGCAAATCGCCACGAAACTGAACCGCACTCACCTGGTGCCAGGTAAAAACGCCTGGATATTGCCATGTCTGGGACGCATCGAGCTGGATCGGCAAAATGGCGTGGAGCAGGTTAATACCACCGAAGACAGCACCGGCTGCGTCCGGGCCTGGCGGGGACAGAGCGAACCTGCCAGCGAACATGCGCGCGCCGAAATCACGATCCTTGCAGGCATCGCGGAAGCGACGCTACCCGGTACGGCGCGCATTGATTGGGACGCCTGGCGCAGCAACTACGCCCTCATCCGTCAGGGCATTGCGCAGGTTTTCCCGGAGATCTTCCATGACATGGAGACCCGCATGTGGGAGCCAGGCGGCTTCCACCGGCCTATTCCCGCAGCGAAGCGTGAATGGAAGACGGAGAGCGGGCGTGCGATGTTTGTTACGCCTGAACGGCTTGAGGAAAACGACGATGTCTACCCCAACCATGATCGGCGCGATGTCTTGCAGCTGATGACGTTACGCAGCAATGACCAGTTCAATACCACCATCTACGGATACGAAGATCGCTTCCGCGGCGTCAGTGGGACGCGGGCGGTTATCTTCATGAATCGCAATGACGTGGTCCGGATGGGCTTCGAGCCGGGCGGCTGGGTCACCGTCACTACAGCGATCGAGCCGCAGGTTCACCGCTCGGTAGGACCATTGCAGATCATCGCGTACGACATCCCCGAAGCCTGCTGCGCGGCGTATTACCCAGAATGCAACGCACTCGTGCCGCTCTGGCACCACGCCGACCGCAGCAAAGTGCCCGCAGCAAAATCCATCCCGGTAACGCTTGTTAAAGCCATACCCGACGCGGCCGTATTGAAGTGCGCACTGCCAGAGGCTGACCAGGTGCATTGAGGTATTTCCGGCCAATGCCTTGACGAGGGAGAACGGACGTTCTACCTTTTAAGGCATGAACACATCAACGAGCATCACCCGCGAAAAAATACTCGCGACCGCTGAACAGCTCATTTATCAGAACGGAATCCAGGCCACGGGCATGGATCTCCTGGTGAAGACGTCCGGCGTCGCGAGGAAAAGCATTTACCGGTACTTCGCTACCAAAGATGAAGTAGCCGCTGCTGCGCTAAACGCGCGTGACGTGCGCTGGATGAACTGGTTTCGCGCCGAGTCCGATCAGGCGCCCGACGCCCGGGCGCGCATCCTGAATATGTTCACGGTCCTCAAGGGCTGGTTCGAATCCGAAGGCTTTCGCGGTTGTGCGTTCATCAACACCGCAGGCGAAGTGGGCGATCCTCAAGACCCGATCCGCCTGATCGCCAAATTGCACAAGCAGAAGCTGCTCGCCTACACGCTCGAACTGTGTGAACAGCTGGACATTGCCGACCCCGATCCCTTAGCCAATCAGCTACTGATCCTCATGGAGGGCGCGATTACGGTTGCCCGCGTCATGGGCGACTACAGCAGTGCTGACAACGCCCAAGCCGTCGCGCGACTGATTCTCGAAAAACACTTGGCCGCTGAGGGCTAGTCCAAGACATCTCACCAACGCCGATACAACCCTGCCTGGAGGTCCACCATGTCGTCCAATGCTCAGACTCGCCCGCCACTTCCCCCTTTCACCCAAGAATCCGCCATCGAGAAGGTTAGATTGGCTGAGGACGGCTGGAACAGCCGCGATGCGCAGAAGGTCTCTCTTGTGTACACGCTCGACACGCGCTGGCGCAACCGTGCGGAATTCGTCGAGAACCGTGACGAGGCGAAGGACTTTCTTACCCGCAAGTGGAAGAAGGAACTCGATTACCGCCTGATCAAAGAGCTCTGGGCATTTACCGACAACCGGATCGCCGTGCGTTACGCCTACGAATGGCACGACGACTCCGGGAACTGGTTTCGCTCGTACGGCAATGAAAATTGGGAATTCAACGAAGACGGCCTGATGGCACGTCGCTTCGCTTGCATCAACGACATGCCCATCAAGGAAGCGGAGCGCAAATTTCGCTGGGCCTTGGGGCGCCGCCCGGATGACCATCCAGGCTTGTCGGAGTTGGGCTTATAGCCAACCCGCAGCCCCAAAACAAAGCCCCCGACAGCGAAACTGTGCGGGGGCTTTTGTTTACGTTATTCACGTGCCTGGATGACGCGCTTCTTAAAACGGAATGTCGTCGTCAAAGCTGTCGAAATCAGGAGCCGGCTGCGGCGCTTGTTGTGGCGCGGGGCGCGACTCACGCTGTGGCTGAGGAGCGGACTGCTGCGGGCGCGCCTGTTGCTGTGGACGCGGCGCGGAGTTCTGGGAGTTCTGATAACCGCCACCACCCTGGCCCTGAGGGGCGCCATCGCCTTGAGGACGGCCGCCCAGCAATTGCATGGTGCCTTGCATGTCGACAACGATTTCAGTCGTGTAACGCTTGATGCCGTCTTTTTCCCACTCGCGGGTCTGCAGCTTGCCTTCAATATAGACCTGCGAACCTTTGCGCAGGTACTCGCCAGCGATTTCGGCGACCTTGCCGAACATCGAAACACGGTGCCATTCGGTCTTTTCGACCTTCTGACCGGTTTGCTTGTCGGTCCACTGTTCGCTTGTTGCCAGACTCAGGTTAGTCACGGCATTACCGTTAGGCATGTAGCGGACTTCGGGATCCTGGCCGCATGTGCCGACCAATATGACTTTGTTAACCCCACGGGCCATAACGTTCTCCTAGGCTTTACACGTTTCCGACGCTGGATTGACCACTTCGTCGAAAGACGCCCGATCCAACAGTTCTTTGTCAAATTTGATGTAAATAGCTGCCTCATTGGCAACCACTACGGCATCTGTTACTCCCCGTACGGCCAACACGCGGTCGGCAAGGCCTGTGTCGCGTTGAGCCTCGGGCGACAACGGCAAGCGAAGGCTGGTTACGTAGGGAGGTTCGCGCATGGTAACAGCAAACGCCAGCCAGATGGCGGCAAGACCGGCGCCGCCGAGGAACACCACATCCAGTCCACCGTGCTGAAAAAGCCATCCACCCAGGATGCCCCCAGCTGCGGAGCCGAGGAACTGGCTGGTGGAGTAGATCCCCATCGCAGTCCCCTTTCCCCCCGCCGGCGACACCTTGCTGATCAGCGAAGGCAGTGACGCTTCAAGCAAATTGAACGCGGTGAAGAACACCACGGTGCCGATGACCAGCGCTCGCAGCGTGTCCCCGAACTCCCAAAAGAAGAGCTCGGTCAGCAGCAGCACCAGCACCGCGCCCAGCAAGACGCGCTTCATCTGCCGCTTTTTTTCGCCATAGATGATGAACGGGATCATGGCGAAGAACGAAATCAACAGAGCGGTCAGGTAGACCCACCAATGCTCCTCTTTGGGCAGGCCCGCTTTCTCGACCAACGCCAGCGGCAACGCCACAAAACTGGACATCAACATGGCGTGCAACGCAAAGATACCGAGGTCCAGACGCAGCAGATCGGGATGACGGAGCGTAGCGCCCAATGCCTGTCGTGCCAGCCCTGACTCACGATGCTGCAGCGTCACGGTTGATTTGGGGACAATGAAGGCGACTATGGCAATGCCGACCAGCGCCATCGCACCCGTGGCCAGAAACAGCCCTGACAACCCGAACGCACCGGTCAGAATCGGCCCTACGACCATGGCTACGGCAAATGAGACCCCGATGGTCATGCCAATCATCGCCATCGCTTTGGTACGGTGCTGCTCGCGAGTCAAATCAGATAGCAACGCCATGACCGCTGCAGAAATAGCGCCGGCACCCTGCAGGATCCGCCCGGCGATCACGCCCCAGATCGATGTGGACTGAGCGGCCAGCACACTGCCGAGCGCGAAGACGATTAACCCCAGGTAGATGACGGGGCGACGGCCAATGCGATCAGAGATGATGCCGAATGGAATCTGGAGCACAGCCTGGGTCAGGCCATAGGCGCCAATGGCCAGCCCGATCAGCGCGGGACTCGCGCCGGCAAGGTCCATCCCGTAAGTAGCGAGGACGGGCAGCACCATGAACATGCCTAGCATACGGAAGGCAAACACCAGCGCCAGACCGCCCGCCGCGCGGGTTTCGCTGCCGCTCATGCGCTCGCTGTGAGAATCGTGCATGAAGGAACCTCGTATGAACCGGCGGCGATTCTACCAGTCCCATCGTGTAGAGCACATACGACGGTTTGCCGCGCATCGCAGGAATTTTCTGATTTCCGAGTGAGGCGGCGCTAATCTCGATAGTGTGTATCCATCCAGTATTTCCCCGTATACTTCCACGTTTTACACGCCCGCCGTGCGAGGCCAGCTTTGGACAAGATCTTGATTCGTGGGGCTCGAACCCACAACCTGAAAAACATCGACCTGACCCTTCCACGCGACAAGCTGATCGTCATCACCGGGTTGTCCGGCTCAGGAAAGTCGTCCCTGGCGTTCGATACGCTTTATGCCGAGGGCCAGCGGCGTTATGTCGAATCGCTGTCCGCCTATGCGCGTCAGTTCCTCTCCATGATGGAAAAGCCGGACGTCGACACCATCGAAGGCCTGTCGCCTGCGATTTCGATCGAACAGAAGTCCACATCGCATAACCCGCGATCGACCGTCGGCACCATCACCGAGATCTACGACTACCTGCGCCTGCTGTATGCGCGCGTCGGTCAACCGCGCTGCCCTGATCACGATATCCCGCTGGAAGCGCAGACAGTCAGCCAGATGGTAGACCTGGTGCTCGCCGAGCCGGAAGGCGCCAAGCTGATGCTGCTTGCTCCCGTGGTACGCGAGCGCAAAGGCGAACATCTGGCGGTATTCGAAGAGTTGCGTGCGCAGGGTTTCGTGCGTGCGCGGGTTAACGGCCGGCTGTGTGAGCTTGACGAATTGCCCAAGCTCGACAAGCAGAAGAAGCACTCGATCGATGTCGTCGTTGACCGCTTCAAGGTCCGCTCTGACCTGCAACAACGTCTGGCCGAGTCTTTCGAAACCGCGCTCAAGCTTGCCGATGGCATTGCGCTGGTCGCTCCAATGGATGACGAGCCCGGCGAGGAGATGATCTTCTCGGCCCGCTTCGCCTGCCCAATCTGTGGCCACGCCATCAGCGAGCTGGAGCCAAAGCTTTTCTCATTCAACAACCCTGCTGGTGCGTGCCCGACGTGCGACGGTTTGGGCGTTAAGCAATTTTTCGATACCAAGCGACTCGTCAACGGTGAGCTGACTTTGGCGGAAGGCGCGATACGCGGGTGGGACAGAAGAAACGTCTATTACTTCCAGATGCTCGGTTCGCTGGCCAAGCATTACCGCTTCAGCCTTGAAGTGCCATTCAAAGAGTTACCTGCGGATCTGCAGAAAGTGCTCCTGGGCGGCAGTGGTAAGGAGAACGTCGATTTCCGTTACCTGAACGACCGGGGCGACATCGTCAAACGTGCGCACCCGTTTGAAGGCATCGTTCCCAATCTTGAACGCCGCTATCGCGAAACCGAGTCGACCACCGTACGCGAGGAGCTGGCAAAGTTCCTCAGTACACAGCCTTGCCCTGAGTGTCGAGGGACTCGCTTGCGTCGCGAGGCACGTCACGTGTGGGTGGGGGAAAAGACTCTTCCAGCAGTGACCAATATGCCGATTGGTGACGCGACCCATTACTTCGGCGACCTGAAGCTGACCGGCCGACGTGGAGAAATCGCTGACAAGATCCTCAAGGAAATCCGTGAACGCCTGCAGTTCCTCGTGAACGTCGGGCTCGATTACCTGACACTGGATCGTAGCGCTGACACCCTTTCGGGCGGTGAGGCACAGCGCATTCGTCTTGCCAGCCAGATCGGCGCCGGACTTGTCGGCGTTATGTATATTCTTGATGAACCGTCTATCGGCCTGCACCAGCGCGACAACGACCGTCTGCTGGACACCCTGCGGCACCTACGGGACATCGGCAACACGGTCATTGTGGTGGAGCACGATGAGGACGCGATTCGGCTGGCTGACTATGTCGTCGACATCGGCCCGGGCGCGGGCGTTCATGGCGGTCACATCGTCGCAGAGGGCACGCCGCAGGAAGTGATGGATCACCCGGACTCTTTAACCGGCAAATACCTCTCCGGACGCGTGAAAATCCAGGTGCCTGCCAAGCGCACGCCGCGCAACAAGAAACTGTCGCTCAAACTCAAAGGCGCACGCGGCAATAATCTGCGCAATGTGGACCTTGAGATCCCGATCGGCTTGCTGACGTGCGTAACGGGCGTTTCCGGGTCAGGCAAGTCGACGCTGATCAACAACACGCTGTTCCCTCTAAGCGCCACGGCGCTTAACGGTGCTACGACCCTTGAAGCTTCGGCGCATGACAGCATTGACGGCCTGCAGCATCTGGACAAAGTCGTGGACATTGACCAGAGCCCCATTGGACGTACGCCACGGTCCAACCCCGCCACCTACACCGGCCTCTTTACGCCGATCAGGGAGCTGTTTGCCGGCGTGCCTGAATCGCGGTCACGGGGGTACGGCCCTGGCCGGTTCTCCTTTAACGTAAAAGGCGGACGCTGCGAAGCATGCCAGGGTGACGGCCTGATCAAGGTCGAGATGCATTTCCTGCCTGATATTTATGTGCCTTGCGACGTGTGCAAGAGCAAGCGATATAACCGCGAGACGCTTGAAGTCAAATACAAGGGCAAAAGCATCCATGAAGTCCTGGAGATGACGATTGAGGAGGCCCGAGCGTTTTTTGACGCCGTGCCTGCCCTCGCCCGTAAGCTGCAGACCCTTATGGACGTGGGTCTGTCGTATATCAAGCTGGGCCAGTCTGCAACGACCCTTTCGGGAGGCGAGGCTCAACGGGTCAAGCTGTCCCGTGAGCTATCCAAACGTGATACGGGCAAAACGCTCTACATTCTGGACGAGCCGACGACAGGGCTGCACTTCGCGGATATCCAGCAGCTACTGGACGTCTTGCACCGGTTGCGAGACCACGGCAATACCGTCGTCGTCATCGAGCACAACCTGGACGTGATCAAGACGGCCGACTGGCTGGTGGACCTGGGGCCGGAAGGAGGGTCAAAGGGCGGCCAGATCATCGCAACAGGTACGCCAGAGCAAGTGGCTGAGATGAAGCAGTCATACACGGGTCACTATCTGAAGCCACTGCTGGAGCGGGATCGCGCATAACCAGCCCCCCTGGAACAGAAAAGCCCCTGACGCTCTCAACCGGCAGGGGCTTTTTGTGATGTGCGAGTCGCTTAGAACTGGGACTGCAAGTAATTCTCAAGCCCAATTGATTTGATCAGTCCCAACTGCTTCTCAAGCCAGTAGGTGTGATCCTCTTCCGTGTCGGCCAGCTGTACCCGCAGAATGTCCCGGCTGACGTAGTCTTTATGCTGCTCGCAGAGCGCAATGCCCTTACACAGCGCAGCTCGTACTTTATATTCAAGACGGAGGTCGCTTGCGAGCATCTCTGGCACCGTCGTGCCCACGTCGAGATCGTCGGGCCGCATACGCGGCGTCCCTTCAAGCATGAGAATCCGGCGCATCAATGCATCAGCGTGTTGCGCCTCTTCTTCCATCTCGTGATTAATGCGTTCGTACAACTTACCGAAGCCCCAGTCTTCGTACATCCGTGAATGGACGAAATACTGGTCGCGCGCAGCCAGTTCACCAGTGAGTAGCGTGTTGAGGTAATCGATTACATCCGGGTGGCCTTGCATCGCCGTACATCTCCTCGGGAAAGGCAGTAGTTTGAACCAACATGTCCCTGAGGTCACGCTGCGAATAAGTAAATAAATGCGGAAATGCAGCGATTCTCTGACACTAGGTGCCGAAAACGCAGGTAAATGAGGCAGGTTCCGTTTATCACTTAGAATCACAGCGTGCTTGTGGCATCGCCAGGCTACAAGAATAATTTTGGGGGACAACAAAAAACCGGGCACTAGGCCCGGTTTTTTGTACTGACTGACGTCTTACTCAGCGGTTTCTACCGAACCACCGACAGGACGATCGACCAACTCGACGTACGCCATAGGCGCGTTGTCGCCAGCGCGGAAACCGCACTTGAGGATGCGCAGGTAGCCACCCTCACGAGTCGCATAACGCTTGCCCAGATCGTTGAACAGCTTGCCGACCATTTCTTTCGAACGAGTACGGTCAAATGCCAGACGACGGTTAGCTACGCTGTCAACCTTGGCCAAAGTGATCAGCGGCTCAGCAACGCGACGCAGTTCTTTGGCTTTTGGCAGGGTAGTTTTGATCAGCTCGTGCTCGAACAGCGACACCGCCATGTTTTGGAACATGGCCTTACGGTGGGAGCTGG
>Ga0308170_10000692_pt1 | contig 38570 bp, 37 predicted proteins | sample PhyBR2_2_FD_202136 | JGI IMG/M metagenome (GOLD analysis project Ga0308170, IMG submission 202136) | Phyllosphere microbial communities from UC Gill Tract Community Farm, Albany, California, United States - DLSLSB.R2 | ecosystem: Host-associated > Plants > Phyllosphere > Unclassified | place... | reverse complement strand
CCAGGAGAATGTGGATCAGGCCGCCGCCGATGTTCGCGAGCAGTCCAAGAAGCCAGAGAACGGCGATGATAATGGCAATCCAAAGCAACATGAGAGTGTCCTTTATTAGTTTTACAAAATCCCCATGGGGTCTACGTACCCACCAACCTCGGGCGCAAATCAATGTCCAGACCTGCTGATGGCATCCATGGCCGCCGCCAAACGCGCTGGTACCTCCGGATAGAGACCCCGCGCGACGATTTTTAACGCCGCGCTACGCCGCGTTGAGCGTTCACGTCGCTGCGTGAACCCCCGCTACGTGATTGATTGTGGGGCCCGCGGGCGCTCCGTAATCTCGTCTCAGCATCCGCACCAGCAAAGGATTTTCCGATGGCAAACCAGCAGGACAAGACCCCGCACACCCCGTCCTCCTCAACCCGCATCGTCGCCGGGCAGTCCGCGAAACCCAAGCGTCCCCGGGTCCTGAAGATCGGCATCACGGCAGCCGTTCTGGCGCTCATCGGCGGAGGTGCCGCCATCGCCTCCGCCGTCAATAACGGCAGCACGGCACCGGCGGCCGAGGTGGCTCCCGCGGGTAATCCCGCCGCGGAACTGAAACTCGGCTATTTCGGCAACGTCACGCATGCCCCGGCCCTGGTGGGCGTCAGCAAAGGCTTCATCGCCGATGAACTGGGCAGCACCAAGCTCAGCACCCAGGTGTTCAACGCCGGCCCCGCGGCCATCGAAGCCCTGAACGCAGGTGCCATTGATGCCACCTACATTGGCCCCAACCCGGCCATCAACTCGTTCGTCAAGAGCCAGGGCGAATCGGTAAACATCATCGCCGGCGCCGCGGCCGGCGGCGCGCAACTGGTGGTCAAACCGGAGATCAGGTCCGCCGCGGACTTGTTGGGCAAGACACTGGCCTCCCCGCAGCTTGGCGGCACGCAGGACGTGGCACTCCGCGCCTGGCTTTCCTCCCAGGGCTACAAAACCAATGTTGACGGCAGCGGCGATGTCGCCATCAACCCCACGGAGAACGCCCAGACCCTGAAGCTGTTCCAGGACGGAAAGCTCGACGGCGCGTGGCTGCCTGAGCCGTGGGCGTCCCGCCTGGTGCTGACCGCCGGCGCCAAGGTGCTGGTGGACGAGAAGGACCTATGGGACGGCTCGCTCTCCGGCAAGCCGGGCGAGTTCCCCACCACCATCCTGATCGTGAACCAGAAGTTCGCTGCCGACCACCCGGACACCGTCAAGGCACTGCTGAAGGGCCACGTGAAGTCGGTCGATTGGCTGAACCACGCCTCCACCACGGAGAAGGCCACGGTCATCAACGCCGCGCTTAAGGAAGCGGCCGGCGCGGAGCTCAAGGCCGACGTCATCGAGCGGTCCCTGAAGAACATCGTCTTCACCGTGGACCCCCTTGCCGGAACGTACAAGAAACTCCTGGCTGACGGCGTGACTGCCGGCACCACCAAACAGGCCGATATCAACGGCATCTTCGACCTGCGGGCGCTGAACAGCGTGTCGGACGGAAAGATCTCGGCAGCGGGGCTGGGCAGGGAGTAGGCCCGAGGCCGGCCGGGGCGCTATTACTTCCTGCGGAAATACTGCGCATTTACGGTGCTAAGGCTGGGCAGTGCGCCGCTACGCTGATGGGGTTGCCCGTCGGCGGGCGGCAGCGCTTCAGGGGGTGCCGGTGACCGGTTTGGGGAAGAACAGCAATTCGCGGCCGGATATGTCCGGTGTATCCGCACCGCCGATGGTTCGGCGTTCCGCCAGTGGACGGATCCCCCAATGGGCCATTGATGAGGCCTTTGGCAAGGCCGGGGCGCCTGAACCGTGGCGAAGTTCTACCCCCGCACCGATGCATCGGAGGAAAGCCCGCGGGTGGTACCGGAAGCGGCCACGTCCGGCCGGCCGGTCAGTGCGGTTCCGGACCACCCTCGGGATCGCCGTCGTTGTTGGCCTGTACTTCACACCCGCGCTTTTCGACCGCGTAGTCCTTCCCCTCGCGGCACCCTACCTCCCCGGAGCGAAAGTGCCGCCACCGGGATATGAGGCCGCTCCCTCGCCCCTGGGTACCCCTCCGGCAAGCACGGGTTCCACCGCCTTTGTACTGCAGGAATCGCCCAGGGCAGACCAGCCCCTGGTTGCGTACGATCCCTGCCGCCCCGTCCATTACGTTGTCCGGCCAGACAACGCTCCGGCAGATGGGGACATCCTTATCCGGGAAGCGGTAGCGGCAGCGTCGCAGGCATCCGGCCTGCAGTTTGTGTATGACGGAACCACTGCAGAGGCTCCAAGCGATGACCGGCAGGCATTCCAGCCTGACCGTTACGGGAAGCGCTGGGCCCCTGTGCTGATCGCATGGTCGACTCCTGCGGAAACTCCCGGCCTTGCCGGAGACGTCGCCGGGCTCGGCGGAAGCGGCTACGCACAGGCACCCGGGCAGCCGCTGGTGCCGCTGGTCCTCGCCGCCGGCCAGGTGAGTCTCGACGCACCTGACCTTGCCGGTGTCGCCGCCACCCGCCCCGACGGCGCAGCTGCGGTGCGGGCGGTCATCATGCACGAACTCGGACACGTGCTGGGCCTCAACCATGTCAATGATCCGGCTCAGCTCATGTCTGCCGAGAACATGGGCGTTATGGGCTTCGCAGACGGGGACCGGGCGGGACTTGCCCTGCTGGGCGCCGGCCCCTGCGTGCCGCAGCTGTAGCGGCTGCCGGACCGCTCCCCCGGCAGCAACCTTCCTTTTGAGTATCAGCTTCATGGATAGCTGATATCGAAAAAGTCGTCTTCCCCGAATATATGAAGTGCCTCACAGTAGTTACAGAACCTGCACCAATCAGACCGCAGCCAGTAACCAAAAGGACTTCACCGTGGAAACTCCCCTCTCCCATCTTGCCCACCTCGAGATCACCAGCCCGGACGTCGAAGCGTCGGCCCGGTTCTACGAGGAAAAGTTCGGCATGCGCATCATCGACCGTGCGGACGGCAACGTCTACCTGCGCTGCTGGGGCGACTACTACCGCTACAGCCTGGTGGTTACCGAAGGCCCGGAAGCGTCACTGGGCCGGATGGCCTGGCGCACCAACTCCCAGGCAGCCCTTGAAGCCGCCGCCCAGCGCATCGAAGCGACCGGCGTGCAGGGCACCTGGACCGCCGGCGGGCACGGCTACGGCAAGGCCTACGAATTCACCGGCCCGTACGGCCACCCCATGCGCCTCTTCTACGACGTGGAAAAGTTCGTGGCCGAGTCCGGCTTCGAGTCCACCTACCCGGACCGGCCCGAGCGCCGCAGCAGCCACGCCGCAGCACCCCGCTTCCTGGACCACGTCACCGTGGCGTGCTCTGATGTCCGTGGCTTCGCCAAGTGGTACAACGAAGCCCTGGGCTTCCGCGTCATGGCCTTCGTTGACCTGGACGAAGCCCCCATCACCGTCTTCTCCGTGCTGACCACCAACGAAAAGTCCCACGACCTCGGCGTGGTCCTGGACACCTCGAACCGCGCCGGCCGCGTCAACCACATCGCCTTCTGGGTGGACACCACCGAGGACCTGCTCCGCACGGCGGACGTGATGATGGAAAACGGCACACCCATGGAATACGGCCCGTCCATCCACGGCGTTGGCGAACAGAACTTCCTCTACTTCCGCGAACCGTCCGGCCTGCGCGTCGAGCTGAACTCCGGCGGTTACCGCAACTACGTCCCGGACTGGGAAGCCAACACCTGGAAGCCGTCAGAGGGCTCGAACAACTTCTACAAGAACGGCGCCATGCCGCATTCCATGACGGAATCCTTCCCGCCCGCCGAGGGCTTCACCGCCACCGAAGAAGGCGCCTCCCCCGAAATGAAGGAAGCCCTGCTGAACCCGTACGCCAAGCAGGGCCGGGGCTAAGGCGCCATGTCTGAAGCAACGTATGCACTGGTCCGGTTCCAGGAGCCGGGCGACAGCAAGGCGCGCGCGGGCCTGCTGGTCAATGACCGGGTCCTGCCGCTGGACGGGGACATCAATTCGCTGATCGAGCATTGGGACACCACCGAAGCCCAGTTGGACGCACTGGCCGCCTCCGCAGACGCGGACACCGGCCTGCCCCGTGCCGCCGTCGAGATCCTCGCCCCGGTGGAACCTGCCCAGGTCCTGCAGACCGGTGCCAACTACCGCAAGCACGTCATCGACCTCGCCGCTGCGCACCGCGAGCCCGGCCAGGACGAGGAGGAAGTCCGCGCCAAAACCGCCGCGATGATGGACAAGCGCACCGGCCAGGGCACGCCGTACTTCTTCATCGGACTTCCGACGGCGATTGCGTCCGCCACCGACGACCTCACCCTGCCGTCCTACTCCAACAGCCATGACTGGGAGCTGGAGCTGGCAGCAGTGATTGGGAAGACAGCGTTCCGGGTCACCCCCGAAGAGGCGCTGGAATACGTCTTTGGCTACACGATGGTCAACGACATCACCACGCGCGAATACGTCTTCCGGAAGGACATGCCCGCCATCGGCTCGGATTGGTACCGGGCCAAGAACGCCCCCGGCTTCCTGCCCACCGGCCCCATCCTGGTCCCCGCGAAGTTCTTCGGCGACCCGCAGGACGTGCAGGTCACGCTGAAGCTCAACGGCAAGGCCATGCAGGACGAGTCCACGCAGGACATGATCTTCGGCGTGGCAAAGCTGGTCAGCGAAGCCTCCCAGATCATGCCGCTGCGCCCGGGCGACCTGGTGCTCACCGGCAGCCCGGCGGGCAACGGCCAGCACTGGGGGCGGCTCCTCCAGGACGGCGACGTGATGGAGGGCACCATCACCGGGCTGGGCACCCAGCTCATCCACTGCAAGGACGAAGTGACAACTGAAAGCAGCAGGCCGTGACCACCCAGGACACCGCACCGACCACCGCCACCGGGGAATCAGCCGATACCCCGATCATCCGGCCTGAAGACCCGCTCGGCAGCATCCGCGCCATGGCCCGGGCGCATAACAACTGGGGCCGCTGGGGCGAGGACGACGTCCTGGGCACCCTGAACTTCATCGACGCCGCCAAGCGCGTCGAAGCAGCGGCGCTGGTCAAGACCGGCGAGGCGTTCTCCCTGTCCCAGCCCTTTGACACCAACGGCCCGCAAAAGGGCTGGCGCCGGCGCACCAACCCGGTCCACACCATGACCGACACGGGAGTGGACGCCGAGCGCGGCAACCAGGGCTTCCCGCACGGCTTCGGCGGCGCGGACGACGTCATCGCCATGCCCCTGCAATGCTCCACCCAGTGGGACGGGCTGGGACACATCTTCGACCAGGGCAAGGCCTGGAACGGCCGCGCCGCCGGGGACGTAGTCACCTCCGAAGGCGACCTGGTCACCGGCATCGAAACGGCCGCAGCCAAGATCGTCACCCGCGGCGTCCTGCTCGACGTCGGCCGGGCACTCGGTCCCGAACTCGGACGGAACGACGGCGAGCTGCCGGACGGCTTTGCCATTACCCCGGAACACCTGCAACGGACCATCGGGATCCAAGGTCCCAGTTCCGAAGTGCGCAGGGGCGACATCGTGGTGATCCGCACCGGCCAATACAGCCGGGTCCGCCGCGACGGCTGGGGCGACTACGCCGGCGGCGCCGCCCCAGGGCTCTCGTTCAGCACGGCGCCGTGGCTGCACGGCAGCGAAATCGCCGGCATCGCCACCGACACCTGGGGCTTCGAGGTCCGGCCGAACGAGTTCGACGCCGCCTTCCAGCCCCTCCACCAGATCGCCATCCCCAACCTCGGCCTGTTCCTCGGAGAGATGTGGGACCCGGATGAACTGGCGGAGGCATGCGCAGCGGACGGCAGGTACGACTTCCTGCTCACCGCGGCACCGCTGCCCATCACCGGGGCGGTCGGATCTCCGGTCAACCCCATCGCCCTCAGGTAATTTTCAGTAGACAACCAGCAGAACCGCCGTCAATACAAAGGAGTCAGCGATGGCAGCAGTACAGAACGTCGGAATCGTGGGGGCGGGAGCCGCGGGACTGGCCGCCGCCATCCTCCTGGCCGAGGCCGGAGTCCAGGTGGAAGTCCTTGAGAGAGCAACCGAACCACAGACACTCGGATCCGGAATCACCCTGCAGGGCAACGCCCTGCGCGTGCTCCGCCAGCTCGGTGTCTGGGGCCAGGTGGAGGCCAAGGGCTACGGCTTCAGCACGCTGGGCCTGCGCGCCCCCGACCCTGCGGGGACGGTCATCGCGGTCCTGGAGGACATCCGTACCGGCGGCGACGACCTGCCTGCCACCATGGGCATGTACCGTCCTGACCTCACCGCCATCCTCCGGGAACGGGCCGAACAGGCAGGGGCCACCATCAGCTACGGCAGGGCGGTCACTGGGATCAAGGACGACGGCGGGTCCGTCACCGTGAGCACCGCCGACGGCGGCCGGGCCACCTACGACCTCCTGATCGGTGCTGATGGCCTGCACTCCGCTGTCCGTAAAGCCATCGGGATCGATGTGGAACCCAAGCCCACCGGCATGGGCATCTGGCGGGCCTTCGTGGAGCGCCCGGATGAAGTTGTCCGCACCGACCTCACCTACGGCGGCCCCTGCTTCATTGCCGGGTACTGCCCCACCGGCCCGGACACCATCTACGCCTACCTTGTGGAAAAAGCCCAGGAACGCAAGCACGAGGACGGTCCCCGCATCATGGCCGAGCTCGCGGCCGCCTACGGCGGTGCCTGGAAGGAGATCCGGGAAAACCTGGACCACGGCGCCCGCATCAACTACACATGGTTCACCACCCACCTGGTGGACGGTCCCTGGAACCGCGGACGAACGGTCATCATCGGCGACGCCGCGCACAGCTGCCCGCCCACGGTGGCCCAGGGGGCGGCCATGGCGCTGGAGGACGCGGCAGTACTGGCCGAACTCCTGATTAAAGCCGATGACGTCACCGAGACGCTGTTCAAGGAATTCACCGACCGCCGGCTCGACCGGGCCAGGGCAGTGGTCAACGCCTCGGTCCAGCTCGGCCAGTGGATGCTCGACGGCGTCCGGGACGCCGACGTGCCCGGGCTGATGCATGGTCTCTCCGTCATGTTGAAGGAACCCGCATGAGTCCCCGCCCGTCTGAAAACCCCGTCCTGGACGTCCATGCGCACATCCTGCTCCCGGCCCTGCAGCAGCTCGTAGCCGACGCGGACCCCGACGGCTTCGCCGCGCTGCAGGCCCTGGAGGTGCGGCGCAACGGGCCCGGGTCCATGGCTGCCTCGGGGAAGATGATCAAGGAACGCTGGCCGCAGCTGACGGACCTGGACCGCAGGCTGGCAGACATGGATGCGCAGGGCGTGGACGTGCAGCTGGTCTCGCCCTCGCCGTCGCATTTCTACTACTTCGCCGGTGAAGAACTGGCCCTCGAAGTGGCCCGGCAGGCCAACCATGCCGTACGGGAGTTCGTGGACCGTGCGCCGGAACGGCTCAACGGCCTGGGCCTGGTCCCACTCCAGCACCCGCACCTTATGGTGCAGGCGTTGGAGCACGCGGTGCTGGAGTGCGGACTGCTGGGCGTGGAGATCGGCTCCTACGCCGCCACTCCCGGTGATTCAGACCGCAGCACGGTGGAGCTTTCGGACCCCCGGCTGGAACCGTTCTGGAGCCGCTGCGAAGAGCTCGGCGCGGTGGTGTTCCTGCATCCCTTCGGCTGCTCCCTGGATGAACGGCTGGACCGCTTCTACCTGGCCAACACCGTGTCCCAGCCAGCCGAAAACGCCGTTGCCCTGTCTCACCTGATCTTCAGCGGCGTCCTGGACCGGCACCCGGCCCTGAAGGTCGTGGCTGCCCATGGCGGCGGCTACCTCCCCACCACGCTGGGCCGCTCGGACCATGCCTGGAAGGTACGGCCCGAGGCACACGGCTGCGCCCAGCCGCCGTCGTCCTATCTGCAAAAGCTGTACTTCGACTCCCTGGTGCACAGCCCGGCCGAACTGCGGGCGCTCGTGGCGGCCGCCGGTCCGGAGCAGGTGCTGCTCGGCTCGGACTATCCGTTCGACATGGGCACAGACCAGCCCGTGGCGGAGGTGGTCCAGGCGCAGCTCCCCGCAGCCCACCAGGCCGGCGTGCTGGCAGGAAACGCCTCAGCGCTGGGCATCACGCCCGCTTCGGTCACCGCCAGCCACCCAGCCTAAGGAACAGAATCATGGTCAAGATTGCACGCTGGAATCACGACGGCGGGACGCAGTCCGGCTTTGTTGACGGCGATACCTGCTACGCCCTCCCCCAGGGCCAGGACGTGCAGACGCTGCTCGACGGCGGGCTCGATGAGGCGCTGGACGTTGCCCGGCGCTTTATCGGGTCCGGTCCTGGCGTTCCGCTGGCGGACGTGCAGCTGCTCGCACCCCTGCAACCCGCCACCATGCGGGACTTCGTGGCGTTCGAGGAACACGTCGAAGGGGTCCGGAAGAGCATCGACGGCGCCGCCGGCGTGGTGCCCGAATGGTACGAGGCACCCACCTTCTACTTCACCAACCCCCATACCGTGAGCGGAACCGGCGAGGTGATCGGAATACCCGCGGGCTGCACGGACCTGGACTTTGAAACGGAGGTCGCCGCCGTCGTCGGACACGTCCCCGGCAGCGACGGCAGGAACCTGTCCGCGGAAGGGGCGCACCGCCACATCTTCGGCTACACGATCCTCAACGACTGGTCCGCCAGGGACCTGCAGCGCCGGGAAATGAAGGTCAGCCTGGGACCCTGCAAGGGCAAGGACTTCGCCAACACCCTGGGGCCCTGGATTGTCACCGCCGACGAGTTCGAGGACCGGCACGACGCCGAGGGGTTCCTGCCCATCTCCATGTCCGTCGACGTCAACGGCAAGCAGATCGGACAAGACCTGCTCTCCAACATGGGCTGGCCGTTCGCCGAGCTGGTGGCTTATGCCTCCCAGGACTCCGTGGTCCGCCCGGGAGACGTGTTGGGCTCAGGCACCTGTGGCAGCGGCTGCCTGGCAGAACTCTGGGGCCGCAACGGGTCCCAGACACCGCCGCCCCTGACCACCGGCGACGTGGTCCGGATGACCGTGGAAGGCATCGGCACCATCGAGAACACTGTGGGTGGCCGGCGCGAAGGCGAAACCCGGGTCCCGGCCCGTAACCGGCCGCGCAACCGGACGCTCCAGCCGGCCCCCGCCGGTTCCCAGGGGTGATGTCCTTCCAGCTCACCGGCCGGACGGTGGTGGTGACGGGTGCCGGACAGGGCCAGGGCGCAGCGGAGGCACGGATGCTCGTGGAAGCCGGGGCCCACGTCATCGCGACCGACCTCGCCCCCGGCATCCCCACAGAACTGGCCGGCCTGGTCCCGTCCACGGACGGATCCCTCGTGTACCGGCGGCTGGACGTTTCAGACGCCTCCGCGTGGGCTGAACTCGCCACGTGGATCCGGGCCGGAGGCCGGACCGTTCACGGGCTGGTGAACAACGCAGGCATCACGCAGCGCAGCCGCCTGCTGGAGGCCTCGGCGTCCGACCTGCACAAGGTCTACGGCGTCAATGTTGCCGGCGCGTTGCTGGGTATCCAGGCACTGGAACCGTTCATGGGGAGCGGGGCGTCGATCGTGAACGTGGGCTCCGTCGCGGGCATCACCGCCCACTATCCGGTGGCCTACACCGCGAGCAAGTGGGCGCTGCGCGGGCTGTCCCAGGTGGCCGCCATGGAACTCGGTCCGCGCGGAATCCGGGTGAACACCGTCCATCCCGGCTTCATCGAAACCCCCATGACCCAAGGAGCCAAACCGGAGTTCCGGCAAGCCACCCTGGCCGAAACCCCGCTGGGCCGCACCGGCAGCGTTGAAGAGGTCGCCGCCGTCGTCCTCTTCCTCCTCAGCCCCCTGTCCTCATTCGTTACCGGCGCGGAAATTCCTGTGGACGGCGGCCAGTCCGGGCACGGCGGCGCCAAAGCGGTTTCCGACGCCCTGCGCTGATAATTCCCGCGCCGGTCAGCCCGGCAGCACTGCCGACCAGCCGCCGTCGACCATCAGGTTGGCCCCGGTGACGTACGAGGCCTCGTCCGAGGCGAGGAACAGGGCGCATTTGGCTACCTCCTCCGGCGCCCCGATCCGGCCCAGGGGGATGCTGCCGGCGATGGTCCTCATGGGATGGTCCGGCGCAAGGAGGTTGCCCTCGGTGGCCGCAGTACGGATCATCCCGGGACTGACTGCGTTGACCCGTATCCCGTGCGGCGCCCCTTCGGCGGCGAGTTGTTTGGTCATCGCCACCACTGCGCCCTTGGTGGCGGTGTGTGCCAGCCGGCCATTTGTCATCGAGCCCGTAACGCCCGCGGTTGAGCCAACCAGAACGATGGCGGCATGCGGCGCGGCGATCAGCTGGGGCCAGAAGTACTTCACCGGCAGGAACACCACGTCCATTTCGTGCTCTACGTTCCATTTCCAGTCCGCGTATGTGAGCTGCTCCAGCGGCGCGAACCGGGTAACGGCGGCGTTGGCATAAAGGATGTGGACCTGCGCGTGGGATTCGGCGACCTTCCGGGCCCATTCCGCGACGGCGGCCTCGTCTGCCAGGTCAACGCGGCTGCTGCTCATGCTGCCCCCGGCGGCGATGACCTGCGCGACCGTGGCGGCAGCACCGTCGTCGTCCATGTCGCAACCCAGCACCGTTGCCCCTGCGGCAGCGAACGCGAGCGCAGCGGCCCTGCCCTGGCCGCTGGCCGTCCCGGTGATAACGGCGGTCTTGCCGGCAAGGCGCTGGCTGGAAACGGGCATGGATGTTCCTTTCGGGGATCTCTTGCTTCGACTCTGGCAGGAAGGACCCGGACGGAGAAGCCCGTCTCCGCTCTAGGTGGTATCCGCGGCGTGGATAACCAGCGGATGGAGATCGACCGGGAAGAGCTCGTGCAGCCGTGCGCAGGACCGCTGCACCACCGAGCGCAACCAAACACCGGCCGGGTCCTCTGCCTGCGAGGGATGCCAGTACAAGGCCTCCACCAGGGAGGCCTCGGCTCCCTCCGCGAAGCCGAGCACCGCGATGTCGGCACCGCGCTGTGCCCGGGCCGCAAGCATGCCCGGCACCAGCGCCACGAGGTCCGTCCCCTCCACCAGCAGCGGCAGGGACAGGAAGCCGGCTACCACTGCAGCAACCCGGCGCTGGATGCCGCGCGCCTCGAACAGTTTGTCGGCCGGGGTGCTGATGCCCTCGCCGAAATAGCCGACGGCGTGCGGAACAGTGGCCAGGTCGGCCAGGGTCAGCCGCGGTTGCTGGAGCAGCGGGTTGCCGGCGTCGGCAACAGCCATGAAGCTGTCCCGGAACAGCTGCCGGCTGGCCCCCTGCATCTGGTAGCCCGTGGGGCCCACCAGCAGGTCGATCTTCGAGTAGTCGGCCATCTGGCCCTGGATGCCGGATTTCGCCGTCGGGACGAAATCCACGGACACCCCCGGAGCTTCGTCCCGCAGGATGCCCCGCAGCGGGCCCACGATCAGCGCGGCGGCGTAGTCGGAGGCTGCGATGACGAACTCGCGTTCGCTGGTGGCCGGGTCAAAACCGGAACGGACCCGGGTTGCGCGCTGGATGTGAAGCATGGCTTCGTCCACCAGCGGGACCAGGGACTGGGCGAAGGGGGTGAGGTCATAGGTGCGGCCGTTGCGGACCAGGAGTTCGTCGTCGAAATGGCGCCTGAGCCTCGCCATCGCAGCACTCGTGGCAGGCTGGCTGAGCTGCAGCCGCTCCGCTGCCCGGGAGATGTTGCGCAGCTCCAGCAGGACCTGCAGGTGGGGCAGCAGGTTCAGGTCCAGGTTCTTCATACCCACAGGTTAGCCGTGCCCTGCCGCCGGTTCTTTGCCCGGTGGCAGGGCACGGCAGTTCCTAACCGCGGCGCGCCCCGGCCATCTTCAGGGCGCCGCGCACCGCGATGGCCACGCTCATCAGCGTGGGATTCATGGCGGTGGCGGTGGGAATAAGGGCGTTGCCGCCCACCAGCAGGTTCTCGTAGCCCCACACCCTGGACCAGGGGTCGGCGACGGAGGTCCCGTCGTCGGTTTCACCCATGCGCATGGTCCCCTGGTAGTGCAGGCTGGATCCGTTCGGCATCAGGCGGGGCTCGGCCACGAAGGCGCCCAAGGCCTTGCCGGCCCGGCGCAGGCGCTCGGTGGCCTCGTCAATCTCCACGGTTTCCCGTTCCGTGAGCGCGTACTCGATGGTCATGTTGGGGAATCCGCGGTAGTCGGGCTCGTTGTCGTCGAAGGTGACGGCGTCCTCGTACCGTGGGTGCTTGCGCATGCCGTAGCCCATGTTGACGTAGCCCCACCGGTTCCCGGCATAGGGGGCACCGGCATCCATGGGGAAGGGTGTGGTTTCGGAATACATCACCTGCACGGAGAACGGGTGCTCAGGCTCGGAGAAGGGGATCCGGTTTACGGCTGCCACCGGATCCGCCGGGTTCTGCGCGCGGCGTGCGAGTTCGGCCTTCAGGTCTTCCCCGGTGGCGTAACGCTCCATCTTTTCCGCGTCGAGCGCCACAGTGGAAATCACCACCGGGTGCTCGGTGAGGTAATGGCCCAGCGCCTTGGGCCGGACGCCCGAGGCCCACAGGAGCTGCGGCGAGCGGAAGGCATCCGCAGCGACCACCACCGCATCGGCGGCCACGAAGGATTCCTCACCCGTGCGCAGGTCCTGGACGGTAACGCCGGTGGCGCGCTGCCCCTCCAATTCCACGCGGCGGACCAGCGTCAGGTCGCGCAGCTGGAACTGCTTCGAGAGCGGGTTGTCCTTGTCCAGGAGCGGTCCCAGGACCACGTCGGCCCCGGCCCAGCGCACGGAGCCGTCCGGCTGCGGGTCGCCGGCAACCGGCAGCGTGCCCACACCATAGCCCTCGGGGAGTTCGGCGCCGAACTCTTCGTCGAGCAGGGAGCGAATGGCCTCCCCCACCTTGGAGTCGGCGAATGCGGCGCTGTGGACATGCAGGAGGCCTTTGGCCTCCTCAATCAGTCCGTCCCACTCGCCATCAGCGATGAAGGGGATCTTTTCGCTGAAGGCGGGCGACGGCGTCGCGCAGGTCCAGTGCGCACCCTGGCCGCCCACGTTGGTCGCCGCAGCCGCTGCCGGAAAGGTGGGGGCGTGGGCTGAGCCTTCCCCGCCAAAATCGAGCAGGTGGGTGCCTTGGCGTGCGGTGAACATTCCTTCGGTGACGGTTCCCGCGGGGATGCCGAGCGACTCGCGGTAGGCGCCGGCCTGCGGGCCCTGCGACATCTCGCGGGCACGCGCCTTCTCGGCGGGGTCGGGGATGTTCCGCACGCTCTCCCCGGGAACGGCGGTGAGCTGGGGCCCGGCTTCGAACATCACCACCCTGGCGGTGGGGATCTGTTCCAGCAAGACCCGTGCGTAGGTGGAACCGATGGGTCCGCTGCCGACGATGGCAACAGTGAAATTGGACATGATGTCTCCTTTGAGATCAGGCCGGGAGGGATTCGGACGAAGGACGGGGAGCGTGAACGGGTTCATCGGAGAGCCGGCCGTGTGGCAGGAGCAACGCCGCGACGATTCCCACGGCGTAGGCGGCTGCCAGGGCGATGAAGATGGGCGTAAAGACCGAGCTGTAGATCCCTGCGACGTCCGCCTGGACCGCCGGCGCCGCCGCGTGGACCAACTGTGGGGTCAGGGTGGATGCGTCCAGCCCCGCCGGCAGCATGGCGGCGACGGCGGATCCGATCACCCCGCCGATGACCGCCGTTGCCACCGTCGATCCCACCTGCCGCACCAGGTTGATGGTGGCGGTGATGGTACCGGTCTGGCTGGCTGGCGCGGCGCCCTGGACAACGGCGACGATGAGGCTCATGAAGGCCCCGGTGCCCATGCCGACAACACCCATCACGATCATGGGCACCCACAGCGGAAGCCCGGCGGGGAGAGCGGCCATGACCAGCAGTCCGGCGGCCCCCAGCATGGTGCCGACGATCGGGAAGATCCGGTACCGTCCACTGCGGCTTGCCAGCCACCCGGTGAGCAGGTTGCCGATCAGCATGCCGAACACGGTGGCGATTGGCACCAGGCCGGACACCGTAGCCGTGGTCCGGTACGCCATCTGGAAGTACGTAGGCAGGTAGGCGGTGATGGAGAAGAGGCCGACGCCGATGATCGCCGAAAGTGCCGTGCATGCGGCAATGGTGCGGTTGGCGAAGAAATGCAGCGGCACGACAGGCTCCGGCGCCCGCCGCTCGATCAGGAAGAAGGCTGTGAATCCCAGCAGGCAGATGCCGCCCGCGGCCAGGGTGGCAGTACCGGCATTGCGATCCGCAAGCCAGGAAGCGGCGAGGACGAGCGACACCAGCGACGTGGTGAACACGGCCGCGCCGGCGATGTCGAAGCTCCGGGGCGCCGGGCCAGGCTCGAGGTGCGGAACGGCAGCCAGCGCGAGGGCCAGGGCCGCCGCCCCTACCGGAATGTTGATCCAGAAGACCCACTGCCAGCCCCAGTTATCAGTGATGGCGCCGCCCAGGACGGGGCCCACCAGGATGGCGACGGGGAATGCCGCCCCGATGATGGCCATGAAGCGGGGCCGTTCACGCTGGGTGGTGACGCGGGCAATGATGGTCTGCGACATCAGCTGCAGGCCTGCGGAACTCATTCCCTGCAGGACACGGGCAGCAATCAGCCACACCATGTCCGTGGCGAAGCCGCAGATGAGTGAGGCGGCAAGGAACGTCACCAGGGAGGCCAGGAAAATTCGCCGTGCGCCCAGGACATCGCCGAGCTTGCCGAGCACGGGCAGCAGCACGGTGCTGGCGAGGGTGTACCCCACCACCACCCAGCTCATCAGCTGCAGCGCGCCCAGCTCACCGGCGATGGTGGCCAGGGACGTGGAAACGACGGTGTGGTCCAGAGCCCCGAGGAAGGAAACAGTCAAAAGGGAGGCAACGAGGAAGCGAAGCCTGACACGCGAGAGTGGCATAGTTGTCTGCCCGAACGATCGGGCCGTCGACGCGACGTGGTGTGCCTCAGGCGCTGCATCACGCCGGAGAACGGGTCCGGAATGGACCCCGGCGCCACTTACCAGCATACCGTCACTTCCGCCCAAAAACAACATAAGTGTGTTGTGGTTTGACCTAAGAGCTCCGAGTAGCAGTTCCCCGGTTCACAAAGCCCCAATGTCAGCGGCAACGGCCATGTCAGCCAGCAGGTCGGCCAGATCCGGGGTCGGTTCGCCGGATGTGCAGGCCTCCACGGCCCGGCGGAGCGCGAGTCGCGCAGGCTCCTCATAACGAATGGGCGCCCGAAATACGCCGTCCTCCCCGCCGGTCTCCACCCGCACCAGCCCTGCGGGCTGGTCGATCGTGACTTCGGTCCGGACCTCGCCGTGGGCCACAAGACGGATCAATCCCCCCGGGCGGCGGCCGCCTGTGCGGGTTGCCATAAGGGTTGCCGGCATGCCCGCCCCCGCTTTCCGCGCCTCGAGAAGCGCCATGGTGGCGCCCGGCGTTGATGCACCGGAACGAAGCTCCAGCCCGGCCCCCATCAGCGACCGGGCCCACCCGACGCCGTCAAGGATGATGCCGGCCATGCCTGCCGCAGGGGCGGCGGAGTCAATAGTGACCATCCGGGGCGGGCTGGACCGGCGCGCCTGCATGGAGTCAACGATGACATCTGCGCGCAGGCCCGGACGGTCAACGATGACCGGCAGGTCCGCAGGCCACAAGCTGCCGTCCATGGCTCCCGGCGGAAGCATTCCGGGATCTGACAGGACCACCGCAACCGCACCGCCGGCACGGGCAGCCCCCATGGCCTGCCACCAGTCGCCCGAGCCCGGCACCACAGCAACCGCGCCGCGCACATCGTCCACCACCAACCCGGCACTGACGGAAAGCTGGGCGAGCGCGGCCCGATACCGGGGCAGGTGGGCGAAGACTGGGAGCCGGCGGCCTGCGGAGGTCAAGGCCGCACCCCTTCGAGAAGCTTCGCGGCGGCGGCGTCCGCAAGGTCGATGCCATAGTGCGCGTCGGCCAGCAGCTCGTCGTACTCCATGGGGACTGTACCCTGCAGCAGCGCGGCCAGCAGCCGCCACTCGGCCTCATAGCCGTCCTCTGGGTCCCTGGGGTAGGTGACCCACTGTGCGTCGACGTTCCGCACCCGGACCGTGGCGCTTCCCGCTTGGACGAAGGCGGGCGGAAAGTCCACCTCCACGCGGTCATGGGTGGTGCCGATGCTCATCCGCCACAGGGCATCGGGACCCTGCGGGAGCATAGTGAGCGCCAGCTGGACGAGCACGCCTCCTGCGCGGTAACCCACCAGGTACCCGACCGGCGACGCAACGCGTGCGTACACCACCTCATCAATGCCGGGTGCGATGTCCCGCACGGCCGGAAGATCGTGGATCGCCAAGCCCATCAACAGTTGGCGCAGAACACTGGCAGCGACGGCCGGATCAGTGAGGTCAGGCCGTCCACGGCGGGCGGCCACGAATGGACCGCCCTCCGCCACCAGCTGGTGGTACCTGTCGTTCGGCGGGAGCGCCAGCGTGACAGAGATGGACTGCACATGGCCCTCGAGCGCGACCAGGTGGTGCCGCGCCCTGCCCCAGGCGGAATCGAAAAGGTGGTTTGTTCCTACCAGCAGGACTGCTCCCGCGGCCCGGCAGGCGGCGATGGCCTCCGCGGCCTCCTCCTTGCTGGTGGCCAGCGGCTTTTCGCAAAAGATGGCTCGTTTTCCGGCCGCCACCGAAGCGATGATCTGCCGGGAATGTTCAGCCGGCGGGCTGCAGATTGCCACCACCTCCACTTCATGGTCAGCCAGTAATTCCCGTTCTGCCGCGGACCAGGTGGCACCCAGGCTGACTGCCAGGTTCCGGGCGCGCCCGCTGCCCGAGTCGGCCATGTGCTTCACTGTGAACAGCTCCCACAGCCGGCCCAAAACCGGCAGGTGAAGCGCGGCAACACCGGGTCCGGCACCAAGAATTCCTACGTTCCAAGGCATCGGCGCCTCCTCACTTATGTCTTTATTATTCATAAGTCAGGAGGCTTTTGGCTATAGTCGCGCCCAACCGCGCCTTAGTACCGGTAAATGTGTGAGAATTGGGAGCATGTCAACAGAGTCCACCCTCCGCTTCGGAGCCCAGACAGACGAAGTGACGAGCCTCCTGCGGATCGTCAACCTGGTGCGGACCGGCGAGGCCACCACCCGCCCGGAGATTGGTAAAGTCACGGGCCTCGGCCGGGGCGTGGTCAGCCAGCGCGTGGACCAGGCCATCCAGATCGGCTTCCTCGGAGACGGCGAGTTTGGCGCCTCATCAGGCGGCCGGGCGCCCCGGACCCTGCGTTTCCGTGCAGAGCAGGGACGGATCGTCATTTGTGCCCTTGGCGCCGCCCACATCCGGGTTGGCGTCACCGCCCTCGACGGCGACGTCCTGGAGCACACCCACCGGGCCTGGGACATCGGGCAGGGGCCGGAAAAGACCATAGCCGCCGTGATGACCCTCGTGGACGAGGTGCTGGCAAAAGACGCCAAAATACCCGTCTGGGCCGTAGTGGTAGGCCTTCCCGGGCCGGTCGACTTCAACTCCGGCCAGCCGGTATCCCCGCCGATCATGCCCGGCTGGAGCGGCTTCGATGTTCGAACCCCATTCGAGGAGCGGTTTAACGCCCCGGTCTGGGTGGATAACGACGTCAACCTGCTGGCTCTTGGCGAACGCGCACGCCGCCGCGATGCCCTTGCCGACCTCATTTACTGCAAGATTGGTTCGGGAATCGGTGCGGGACTGCTGTCCCAGGGCCGGATCCATCGCGGCGCCAATGGCGCTGCGGGCGACATCGGCCATGTCCGGGTCCTCGACTCCACGGCCGTGTGCCGCTGCGGGAAGATTGGCTGCCTGGAAGCCGTCGCCAGTGGCTGGGCCCTTGTCCGGGATGTCGAGCAGGCCGTCAAGGAGGGTGCCAGCACCTCCATGGCCCCGCTTGCCGAGAAGGGGAAACTGACGCTCGAGGAAATTACCCTCGCGGTCCGGTCCGGCGACCCGCTGGCCATCATGCTGGTCCAGAAGTCCGCGCGTGTGGTGGGTGAGACAATTTCTGCCCTTGTGAACATGTTCAATCCTGCAGTCATCGTCATCGGCGGTGCGATCGGCTCTGCCGGCGAGGTTTTCCTGGCGGAAGTGCGGCAGCGGGTCTATGAGCTGTCGCTGCCGCTTGCCACCCGGGATCTGATTATCACCATGTCAGTAAAGGATGAGCGCGAGCCCCTCCGCGGTGGCGCCGAGCTGGCGCGCGAGCAGCTGTTCGATGTCACCTTCCCGCGCTGGTTCGCCGAGGGGCGGCCCTCCCCGGAACGGGCAGCAGTTCCCGCCTAGGGCTCCCCGGACAAGCCCGGACTCATCCACTCAGGCCACGTCGCGCGAGACGGTCGGGACCGGTGCTGCGTCCAGTTCCAGCCGGGCCTCCAGATGGAACGGCAGGACCAAGGGACCACCCGGCCGCGCCTGCAGGTACGGCACCATCAGCTGGAACTCGACCATGACGTCATGCGTGCCGGCGGAGAGACCGCCCGGACCGGCAAGGACCAGCCTGTCCTGCACGAACCACCAGCCCCGCTCCGCCTCCAGTGCATGGGGTGGCACGAGCCGGGAACCCAGCATCACCATCGGCCCGCCCGCTGGCAACGGATGCCCGTCCACCTCCAGCCTGAGTCCTGCGATGCTCGACAGGGGCATGGAACGGATCCAGGGCAGGCTGACACGGACTTCAAACCCCCCGGGACTGACGGTCAGCGCATCTTCGCGCAGAGCGGTTTCCAACATGAAAGCCATCCTTTATCCTAAATTCGACGTAAGTTTGTCATAAATCATCATATGGGGAAAGGCGTCGTATGACTCCCGAAATACCGCATGGCTGGACCTTCTGCGCCAGCTCGTTCAACTGGGCCCCGGACATCATCGCGGCCCGCAGGACGGCCCAGGACACCGTTACAGGCATCGCCGATGCCGTTGTGAAGGTGATCGAACTCGAGCCGGGCCTGGTGTGGCGCGGTTTCCCCACCCCCGACGACGACGAAGTCGATGGGCTGCGTACATCGCTGGCGGCACGGGGCGGCTCAGTCAGCATCGTAGGGGCCAGCCTGGACGATTTCTCCCCGCCTGCGCAGCGCCGTTCCCTGCAGGAGCGCCTGAGTTTCCTGGTCCCCCAGCTGCATGCCGCCCGGCGCGTGGGAGCCCGCGGCATCCGCCTTCCGATCGGCCAGGCGGGGGCCGACCTTCTCGCCCTGCTCCAGCCGTTCCTGCACGACCTTGACCTGGTGTTGCACGAAGAGATCCAGGGGCAGCAGGCGCCGGGAAGTCCCGCCGTCGAACCTGCATTGGAGGTGATTGCCGGGCTGGACGATGACCATATCCGGGTTCTGGTTGATATCAGCATGCTGATGCCCGCCCTTCCCGTCACCTACCTGGAGAAACTGCGCCAGGTATGCCTGCCAAAGGACTTCATGGCGCGCCTCGAGGACGACTGGCGCGATCCGGCCACCCTGGACGCCGTCACCGCGTTGTTGCGTTCCGGGAGTGTCCCGCCTCGGATCCATACCCTCTTCATGAACCTGCTGATCCGGTTTGGCCGAAGCGATGCCGCGGAGCTGCAGGGCATCCTGCCGCTGGTTGGCGCTTTCCACCTGAAGTTCTGGGATTTGGAAGATGACGGCGGGCGGGTTTCCCGGCCGCTGCGGGAACTTGGCGGCCTCCTGGGCGCCAACGGCTTCACCGGTACCCTAACCAGTGAATGGGGCGGCCATGAGTGGCTGCGGGCCGATCCCACGGTCATGACGCGGCGTCACCTTTCATTGGCAAAGGAAGCGCTGGTGGAGCCCGTCGCGTCGGCGGTTTAGCTGCCCGTCATGGGTGGTTAGGCCTTTGAAACCCTGAATTCGACAGGCTCAATAAACGAAGAACAGCCGGTTCTGGGTTCATTCCAGGACCGGCTGTTCTTTGTGGGCGAGGTTACTTGGTGCTGAAGGCGGCGTCGAAGGCCGCTGCTGAGGGCTCGTACCCGGAGAGCCGCCGGACAAACTGCAGCGCTTCGGGCGCTCCGTCCAGGCGGTCCATTCCGGCGTCCTCCCATTCCACGGAGAGTGGGCCGCGGTAGTTGATGGAGTTGAGCATCCGGAAGGCGTCCTCCCACGGAACGTCGCCGTGGCCGGTGGAGATGAAGTCCCAGCCGCGCCGTGGGTCAGCCCAGGCCAGATGGGATGCCAGCCGTCCGTTGCGGCCATTGTTGAGCCGCTTCTTGGTGTCCTTGCAGTGCACGTGGTAGATCCGGTCCTTGAAGTCCCACAGGAAGCCCACGGGATCGATGTCCTGCCACACCATGTGGCTCGGGTCCCAGTTCAGCCCGAATGCCTCGCGGTGTCCGATCGCGTCCAGGGCGCGCTGCGTGGTCCAGTAGTCGTAGGCGATCTCTGACGGGTGCACCTCGTGGGCAAACCTGACCCCTTCCTCGTCGAAGACGTCGAGGATGGGGTTCCACCGGTCCGCAAAGTCCTGGTAGCCGGCGTCGACCATTTTTTCCGAGGCCGGCGGGAACATGGCCACGTATTTCCAGATGGAGGAGCCCGTGAACCCGGTGACGGTTTTCACACCCAGTTTCGCGGCGAGGCGGGCGGTGTTTTTCATTTCCTCGGCTGCTCGGCGGCGGACGCCCTCGGGGTCGCCATCTCCCCAGACGACGTCCGGCAGGATCCCCCGGTGCCGCTCGTCGATGGGGTCGTCGCAAACGGCCTGGCCCTTGAGGTGGTTGGAGATGGTCCATACCTTCAGGTTGTTCCGCTCCAGGATGTCCAGCTTGCCCTGGACGTAGGCGTCGTCGTCCCAGCGCCATGGGTCCAGGTGGTCGCCCCAGCAGGCGATTTCCAGGCCGTCGTAGCCCCATTCGCCGGCGAGCCGCGCCACCTCTTCAAAGGGGAGGTCGGCCCACTGGCCGGTGAACAGGGTGATTGGTCGTGCCATGTACTTTCCCTTTCCTAGCCGGCCTGGGCGGGGACACTGGCGGCCACGCGCGTCCAGGCGGAGTCATTCTCGGAACTGCGCTCGACGGCGTCGAGCACGCGCTGCACCGTCAGCCCGTCAGCAAAGGTGGGGTGGGGGTCGGTGCCGTTGGAGATGGCCTCCACCAGGTCCTTCACCTGGTGGGAGAAGCCGTGCTCGTAGCCCAGCATGTGGCCGGCCGGCCACCACGCCGAAACGTAGGGATGCGCCGCTTCGGTGACCAGGATCTTCCGGAATCCCTGCCGGTCGGCAGGGGCGGTACGGTCGTAGAACTGGACGCTGTTGAGGTCTTCCAGGTCGAAGGCGAGGGCGCCCTTGTCCCCGGATACCTCGATTTGCAGGGCGTTCTTGCGGCCGGTGGCAAAGCGCGAGGCTTCAAAGGAGGCCAGTTCGCCCGATTCGAACCTGCCCGTGAAGATGGCGATATCGTCCACGGTCACCTTGCCACGGCCGGTTGCGGCCGTGCCGGAAAGTCCCGAGCCGGAAGCGGAGTTGTCCAAAAGAGGCCGCTCCTTCACGATGGTCTCGATCACGCCTGACACCTTGTCGATGTTCTGCCCGGTCACGAATTGTGCCAGGTCGATCGCGTGGGCGCCGATGTCGCCCAGGGCGCCGGAGCCCGCATGTTCCTTTTGCAGGCGCCACGCCAGCGGCATATCGGGGTCCACGAGCCAGTCCTGCCGGTATGAGGCGCGCACCTGGTTTACCGTGCCCACGGCTCCTTCGGCAATGAGGTTTCGCAGGAATGTGACGGCGGGGACGCGGCGGTAGGTGAAGCCCACCATGGCGCGGATCCCACGGGCCGCTGCCTTTCCGGCTGCCTCCGCCATCGCCTCCGCTTCGGCCACCGTGTTGGCGAGCGGCTTCTCGCACAGCACGTGCTTGCCTGCCTCGAGCGCGGCGATGGCGATCTCCGCGTGCGAGTCGCCAGGTGTGACGATGTCGACGACGTCGATATCGTCCCGGCCCACGACCTCGCGCCAGTCCGTGGCTGACTCAGCCCATCCCCACTTCTGCGCGGCCGCTGCCACCGCCACCGCGTTGCGCCCAACGACGACGGCCATCTCCGGCTCCGCCGGCAGGTCGAAGACCCGGGGCGCGGTGCGCCAGCCCTGCGAATGGGCTGCACCCATGAAGCCATAGCCGATCATGGCTACGCGCAGGCGTGTCATGCCAGCACTACCTTGCGTTCGACGGCTACGCGGTTGCCCACGTAGCGCATGGGGGCGATCTGCATATACAGGAGGCGAAGGGTCAGGATGACTTCGACGTCGATTTCCTCACCTGCATCCGGGACACTGTCCAGCGGAATGATGATCTCCGGTTTGTCGGCGACGAACCACAGGGTTTCCCATTGGTCCGGAAGCTCGGCAATGGAATAGGACTTGCCCTGCAGTTCGAAGCGGAGCGATTCCTTGGGGATTGCGTTCCCGTCGACAGTGGCCGCGACATCGTCAACGGCGGACAGCCACAGGCTGCGGTACCAGGGCAGCTGGACGCCGACGGAAATACCCTCGGGGTGCCGGCGGACGTCAGCGTCCTGGAACAGGGAGTTATGGGTTGCCATGATGGTCCTTACTTCGCAGTCTCGACCAGGGTGGAGTGCGAGACAGTCGGATCTACTGCTTCTTCGATGGCCCGCCGCATAAGCGCATGCTGCTTTTTGACCAGGTCGATCGGGTCGGATTCACCCAGGTCGGCGAACGCGTGGCCCTCCCACTCGCTGGACAGGAACCCGGTGTAGCCGCCCTTGACGAACTGCCGGACGATTCTGGGGATGTCCATGGCGGGTTCGTTGCCGTTCTCGTCGATGTCGTAGAACTTGGCGTGGACGTGGAACATCTGCGGCATAATATCCAGCCACTCCTCGGGGGCCACGAGGCCGTGCATGTTGAAGGCCAGCCGGGTGAAGGGACCCAGCCGGGCAGGATCGAAGTTGTTGGCCCGCAGGTAGTCCTCGAATTCCTGGTTCCGCTCCTGCATGGGCAGCGGCTTGCGCCAGATATCCTGCATCACCGCAAAGTGCTCTTCCGGCAGCCCCATCTGGGTCAGGGTGCGGAACAGGGTGGGTGACAGGCTGTGCATGGTGGAGCTGAAGTCGGCGGTGAAACCCAGGCGCTTACTGCCGAGTTCCTCGTACATTTCCCGGATCTGGAGGATCTTGGGATCGTTGGGGCCCTGCGGGGCATGGATCTCGTAGCCCAGCTTCTGGTCATACTTTTCGGCCAACGGAAGAAGGCGGCGCAGCAGTTCCTTGCCGGCGGACCGAATGACGATCTTGTTGAAGCCGAGCGTGTTGGCGGTCTTGAGCTGCCTGGCGAAGAAATCGAATTCCTCGTCCGGGGTCATGTCGCGGTCCTTGCGCCGGCCCATGTCCAGGTTGGTGCCCACGGCGCTGGGGGTCAGGCCGTAGCGGTCCATGCTGTCGCGCCAGAGCTTCACAAAGTCGGCGTCGACGTCGGGATAGGTGCGCAGCATCTGCGCAATGTTGAACTCCACTCCCGGGCCGAGGCCTTCGTCGGCCACAGCCTTGATAAGGGTCTCCGGCGTGTAGAGCCCTGCGGCGAATTCGGAGGTGAGTGAGTACAGGGTGATGCCAAGCTCGATGCCCGAGCCGGCGATTCCATCAGTCATGGTGGTGTGGTCCCTTCGGTGTCAGCCGAGGACGGGCTGGGTGAGGTGGCTGCTGAGGATGCGGCGGGCTTCTGCTGGATCCGTGATGATCCTGGAGCCGGCGTTGGCGGCGGCCGAACGCTGGACGGCCTGTTCGCCGCGGATGATGTCGAACGGGTCCTGCCAGTTGTTCCAGTGCCACCCTTCGTATTCGCTGGAAATGGCGCCCGAGTAGCCGTTCTCCACCAGCTGCCGGACCAGGTCCCGCACCGGAACCGAGGGTTCCTCGCCGTTCTCGTCGATGCCGAAGAACTTGCCGTGCACGTGGCGGACCCACGGCATGATTTCCAGCCAGGTGTCGATCGGGGCCGGCCCGAACAAGCCCGTGCCGTTGATCCCGAAGTCGATGCCCAGGTCCGGCCTGCCGTTGCGGGCGGCGAGGCCGATGAAGGCGCCGAACCGTTCGCCGTGCACCTTCTGGGTGTTGGGCGGGCCCTCGGCGTAGAAGCCGTTCCACATCTCAACCACTTGCTGAAGCAGGTCCTCGGAAGCTCCGCGGCGGCGGTAGGCCTCGAGCAGGGAGGGAGCAAAACCGGTGACGGTGGCACCCCAGTCGGCGGTGAATCCGAGCAGGGGTGAGTTGAGTTTTTCGTACCGGTCCCGCAGTGCAAGGACACGCTCGTGCGCGCCGTGCTGGTCGGCGTGGACTTCCAGGGCAAGCGTGACGCCGTACTGCTCGGCTACGGGCAGCAGGCTCTCCATGGCGTCCGGAGTCAGCGAGATCTGCACGCGGGCGATCGGGAAGCCGAGCCTGGCGGCCACTTCGATCTGCTTGCGCATGTATTCCACGAGCTCGTCGTGGTTCATGAGCCGGTCGCGCCGGATGCCGGTGTCCACGTTGACGGCCAGCGAGGTGGGGACCAGGTCAACTTCTTCCACAAGGTCCCGGAACTGCCCGACAAAGGCATCATCGATGCGGTCCGGGAATCCGCGCAGGCTGGAGAAGCCGATGATTTCGAGCCCAGGGCCGAAGCCCTCGGCCGCGACCTTGCGGACGAGGCCCTCAAGGTCGTACTGCCGGCCGTGGAAGGCCCGGGTGAAGCTGTAGAGGGTGACGCCCTGGATGGGCGTGCCGGGGCTGGTCATCGCTGTGCCGCCTTCATGGTCTTGATGTCGTGCTCTTCAATGTGCAGCACGCCGTGGTCGGTGATGATGTACGGGATGTAGAGCTTCAGGTCCACCCGGACCTCGTGCTCCACCTGGTCCTCCACAACCGGAAGATCGCCGGAAAGGACGGCCGAGTCCAGCGGGAACCACCATTCACCCGTTTCGTCCACCAGCTCGTCGAAGCTGAAGGTGCGGTTGTTCATGGTCCAGCGCAGCGACTCCTGGGGGGCGGCGACGCCGTCCACCGTCAGGGCCGCTCCTGCGATGCAGGACCCAGGAAGGGCCCTGTACCAGGGGATGCGGACTTCGACGGCGGTCCGGCCACTGCCAGTGGTCAGTGTTCCCTGCTCAATGATGCGGTCGGCGATCATCGCGACCTCCTTGTCTGCGGCATGCCTTGCCTGTGCTTGCTTGGAAAGCGGCCCTAGACCGCTTATTCATTATTTAGACATTGTATTGTCTGATTCCGACATAAGTAAAGCGTTGCTTATCCCGGCCGCGATCTTCCTGGCCCCCCGCACTGCGAGCGCCACAGCCGTGAGCGTAGGGTTGCACGCGGTAGGGGTGGGAATGACGCCATTGCCGGCCACGAAGAGGCCGGGGACCTGCCAGACCTGGCTGTCGGGCGAGCAGACGCTCTCGCCGTCGTCCGCCGCCCCCATGCGGGTGGTGCCCTGGTAGTGCAGCGATGAACCCGGCGGGAGGACGAACGGACGGTCATCCAGCGGCTCGCCGACCGCCTTGCCCAGGCGGACAATCTCCTTTTTTGCCCGCTCCTGCACCTCGTAGTCCCGCTCCGTGAGGCGGTAGTGGATCCTCATGGCGGGCATGCCGTACGAGTCGCTGGCGCCGTCGTCGAATGCCACCCTGTCCTCGCGTTGCAGGTCCTTGGCGCAGAACAGGCCCAGCCCAACGATGGACCCCGGAACAACGGGATCATCGTCCGCCAGCGGAACGGGCGATGCGTCCAGCTGCATGATCTGGCCATGGAAGGGAGCCTCGTCGGTGTACGGAACCCAGGCCACCCCGCTCTGTTCACTGAGGGCGCCGTTGGCGGCGGCCGGACCCTGGGGGGCTGTGACGCCGCGCAGCCGGCTGGCGAACACCACCTGCGCCTGGTCGTTGAGGTAGCAGCCCAGTGCGTCCGGGCGGATGCCCGAAGCCCACAGCAGCTGGGGGGTTCGCAAGGCGTCGGCCGCCACCACTACGTAGCGGGCGCCTACCCGGTGGGTGGTGCCGCTGCGGCGGTTCTGGACTTCAACGCCGCCGGCAATGCCATCCTCCACTAGCACACGGGTCACCAACGACTCATCAAAGAGTTCAAACTGCGGGTTTTCCCGGGTGACATCGCCCATGACGACGTCGGAGCCTGACCACACCAGGCGGCCGTCCGCACGCCGGTGGACAGCGAGCGGCATGGGCTGGACGCGGTAGGCGGGTGCCCGGCCGGTGTCGACCACGGCGGACAGGCGCGTCCGGACGAGATCGGAAAAGGGTGCACCGTCGAAGGCGTGCGTGGTCACGCCCAGGAGCCGGTCCGCGTCCGCAAGCAGTTGTTCCAGGTCCGGAAGGAAAGGAATCCGCTCCTTTCCGCCGGGCCGGGGACAGGCGGCGGTCCAGTGGGCAGCCATGCCGCCCACATTGCTGGACATGGCCGCAACAGGCATACCGTCCTCGCCCGGGAAGGCGTAGCCGTCCTGCAGCAGGTAGGTTCCCGGCCTCGCCCTCCGCTGGCCGCTCTTGACCGCGCCGGGCGAATTTACCGTCTCGGCGCCCGCACCGGGGCCTTCTGATGCACGCTGGGCGAGGCTTCTGCTGTCCGGATCCTCGATGTTCTTGACGTGGGCACCGGGCGGGTTGCTGACCGTGGGACCCACCTCGAACATCGCGAGGGTGGCCCCGGGCGCTTCCTCACTGAGGATCCGGGCGTAGGCCGAGGCCGTGGGACCGCTGCCAACGATGGCGACGTCCACGGAGTCGGGGTAGCGGCTGGTACTCACTGGGCGGCCACCAGTTCCTGGATGCGCCGGACGGACTTGGCCGAGTCGATGGTCGGGTAGTACTCCAGCCCGATAGGGCCCGCGTACCCGCTGTTATGCAGGTCTTTGAGGCGGGCGGGCCAGTCGATGGATCCGGAGCCGGGCTCACCGCGGCCCGGGGCGTCCGCTATCTGGACGTACTTGATGAGGTCTCCGGCGTTGGCCAGCTCGGCCGCCACGTCCTCGCCTTCGACCGTGGAGTGGTAGAGGTCGTAGAGGACGCCGAAGTTGGCCGAATTGACGCCCTTGGCGACGTAGACCGCTTCGGAGGTCCGGTCCAGCAGTGCACCGGGGTGGTCCACCCTGATGTTCACCGGCTCGAGGACCAGGGTAATGCCGGAACCCTCGATGTGGGCCACGCCCTTGGTGAAGATCCCGATCAGTTCATCCAGCTGGTCCTGCCGCTTCCTGCCGCCGAAACCGGTGCCGCTGCCCACGACGATCCGGGGACAGCCGAGCTGCCGCGCCACTTCGACGCCGGCGTCCAGGCCCGTATAGAACGGGGCGTGGTCCTTCGGCGGGATCATGAACTGCATCCGGGGCTCAGCCAGCTGGGCGGTGAGCTGGACGCCGGTTTCTTCGAGTGCCGCCTTGAGCGCCGGGATGTCCTTGCCCGTGGGGCCCCACATTTCCACGGCGTCGAAACCTGCGGCAGCGGCGGCGCGGACGCGGTCCGCTGCGTCCCCGGCCTCGGTGAACAGAAGGTCGATGTTGGGGGCGAGTTGGTACATGGCTTACTCCTTGGAAGGTTGCAAAGTTCTAGAACATGGGGTGGTCGTGGACCGGCCGGTCAGGGACGGGCTGGAGCACGTCCCAATGCTCCACGATCCGGCCGCCCTCAAAGCGGTAGATGTCCGCGACGGCGGCGTCCGGGCGCCCGGGGCCAGAAGCCCGGACGTGGACCATGGCGAGGTCCCCGTCCACCAGGATGCGCTGGACCTCGAAGCGGGAGTCGGGGGAACCGTCGAACTTGGGCGTCAGCATCCGGATAGCCTCTTCCGGGCCGTCGTTGATGGTGGGATTGTGTTGGCGGTAGTCATCTGCGACGAGGAATTCGAAGGCCTCCCGCACCCGTTTTTGGGTGTAGAAGATCTCCACGAAGCGTTCGAACGCCGCGCGGTTGTCAGGCATGGTGGATCAGCCTTTAAGGCCGCCGGAGAAGCCCTGGATGAAGCGCTTCTGCGCGAAGAGGAACAGCGCCAGGATGGGGACCATCGACACGATGACTATGGCAAAAATGGAGTTCCACTTCGATACCAGGGAGCCGATGAAGTAGTACATGGCCACCGGCAGGGTCTGGTTGGCGGATCCACCAAGGAAGATCAGTGACGTGAAGAAGTCATTCCACACGATGAGCCCGGCGAAAATGGTGACCGTCCCGGTGGCAGGAGCCATCATCGGGAACACCACCTTGGAAAAGATCTGCGTCTTGGTGGCACCGTCGATGGTGGCCGCTTCCTCGTAGTCCGTGCCCAGGCCGCGGAAAAAGTTCGCGTACAGGAAGATCGACAGCGGCAGGAGCATTCCCGTGTACAGCACGATCAGGCCCCAGGCTGATCCCGTCAGCCCGAGGGCACGGGCGCCCATGTACAGCGGCACGGCACCGAGCTGGCCCGGAAGAATGATGGCCACCAGGAAGAGGTAGTAGGCCGCTTTACTCCAGCGGCGGGTGCTTCGCGAAATGACGTAGCCCGTAATGGAGCCCAGCGCGATCAGCCCGACAATACTTCCGGCCGTGATGATGATGCTGTTGACCAGGCCTGCGACGACGTTCGAGTTGCCTGTAGCCGTCAGGACTTTGACGAAGTTGCTGAAGTCCGGGTTGGCGGGGAGCGCCAGCGCCGATGTGGTGTACATTTCGCTGTCCGGCTTTAAAGCGGTGGTCACCAGGAAGTAGAACGGGGCAAGGAAGACCAGGGCGAGTGCCCAGAGGCCAATTTCCCGGAGCAGGGTCAGTTTGGTGTAGCGGAACATGGGTTAGTCCTCAGGGTTCGATCGCGTCAGCCGCTGCTGAATTACGGCGAAGATCAGGATGATCGCGGCAAGCACCAGGGCCAGGGCGGCGCCGCCGCCAAAGTTGCCCAGCGCAAACGCCTGCTTGTAGACCTGGGTGGCCAGCGTTTCGGTTGCGCCGGCTGGACCGCCGCCGGTGAGCGCCATGATGGGGTCGAAGACCCGGAGGCCCTGCACAATGCCCAGCGTGGTGGCGATCGCGACGGCAGGCCGTATTGCCGGCAGTGTGACGTTGGAGAAGCGCTGCCACAGGTTGGCGCCGTCGATGGCGGCGGCTTCCTCCACTTCAACCGGAACTCCGGCCAGGCCCGCCATGAAGATCACCATGGCAAAGCCGGTGGAGGACCAGACCAGCACCACCAGGACAGTCCAGATGGCCCACTGTGGATCGGCAAGCCACGGCTTGGCCAGCCCGCCGGCGCCGATCGACTTGAGGATGACGTTGATGGGGCCGTTGAAATCGAAGATGTATTTCCATATGTAGGCGGTGGCAAGGGGACTGAGCACCACGGGCATGAAGAAGAGTGTGCGCAGGATGTAGCGCGTCTTGAGGACGCGGTTCAGTCCCAGTGCGATCACCAACCCGGCAACGTTGCCAAGCAGCACCGAACCAAAGGCCAGGAACAGTGTGTTGGAAAGGGCGCCCACCTTGGTGGGGTCTTTGAAGATCACCTCAAAGTTTTGCCAGCCGGTGATCTTGAAGGATCCGATCCCGGTCCAGTTGGTGAACGCGAAGAAGCCGCCAATTCCGGTGGCCACGTAGTGAATGGCCACCACGAGGGCGATTCCGGGGAGTGCCCACCACCAGTGTCCGAACTCCATGGAGCGGGACCGGGGACGGGCGGTCTTGCCCGCCCCCGGTGCGCGCCTGCCTCGCCGGGGTGCTTCAGCTGCTTCGCTTTCGGGTTGCATCGTCGCAGTCATGGTATTCCTTGCTTGTCCCTTTGAGTCGTCGGAACTTGGTTGTCGGCGGACTTTACTGTCCCCAGGCGGCGTCCATGGACTGAAGGACCTGGTCAGCCGTCTTCTGGCCGGTGATCAGCCCCTGCACGCCGGACGCGAGGGCGTCATAGACTACCGAGTTGGGCCACTGGGTGTTCGGCAGCGGGCCGTACTTTCCACCCTTGATAAGGTCGGCGACATTCTTGTACGCGCCGCTGCTGAAGTCGTAGCTGTCCAGGCCGCTGACCGGCAGGGCGCCGTCGATCTCCGCGAAAGCCTTGGTCTGTTCGGGCTCGGCCGTCCAGTCGAGGAAGGCCCGGGCTGCGTCCTTGTTCTTGGAAACGGCGTTGATCGAGAATGCGTAGTTGGCGCTTGCGTAGGTGAAGGCCTTGTGGTCCTTCTCCGCAGGCAATGCGCGGACATCGAAGTCCGAGCTGGCTGCCGCCGACTTCAACTGCTTCCAGCTGGGGGCGGGGATGAAGCCGGCAAGCGAAGTTCCGGTGGCCAGGCCCTGGGTGATGGCGTCAAAGCCCGCACCTGCAACGCCCTGCTGGAAACAACCGGCGTCATTGAGTTTGCTGACGGCCTCGAGGGCCGACTTCCAGCCGTCAGAACCGGCGAAAGTGGTCTGGTTGTTTGCACGCTTTTCGTTCCACTTCGGGTCGTCGGCGTAAACCCGGGATCCCGCGAGCGACATTGCCATCAGCCCGGTGTTGGGGGCGGCTGACCCGGCAACGGCAAAGAAAGACTTGCCGTTGGATTGCAGGGTCTTGCACTGCTGTTCAAGCCCGGAGAAATCCGACGGGAAGTCGGCAACGCCTGAAGCCTTCGCCGCAGTCTCGTTCGCTACCAGGCCAACGACGGTGATTTCCGCGGCCTGCCCGTAAACCTTGTCATCCTTGCCGAAGAGGCTGGCGCTTCCTTCGGGGACCAGCTTCTTGGCAGCGTCGTCCAGCGGCTCCAGGAAGCCGGCCTCGGCGAGGGGCAGAATGCTGCGTCCCTGGCCCGAACCGGGGGTGGTGACCACGATGTCAGAGGCGTTGCCGGCCTGGAGCTGGGTCCGCAGGGTCTGGTCATACGAATCGTTCGGCTGCGGGTTGAACGTGATCTTCACGTCGGGGTGCGACTTCATGTAGCTCTCGGCCAACACCTGGAAGGGGCTCTCCATGGTGTTGGACGTCGCGAACGACAGGGAAAACTCCTTGGACCCACCCGCAGGTGAGTTGCTGCCGGCAGGGCTTGAGCAGCCGGTGAGAGCAAGGGCCGCGATGGTGGGGACGGCGAGGACGCCGATAACCTTCAAACCCGCGGAGCGGCGGTGCTGTGTCATGTTCAGCCTTTCAGACTTCGTTGTCGAAGAACATCCGGGAGCGGTGATCCCGGTCACTCCTAAGTATGAGGGGGATGTGCAGGAAAAGCACATAAGTCTTCGCTATGGCAGACATAAGTCTGGCCGTGGTGCACAGATCCATCCGGTTGACATAGCAGGAAATGATGCAGCAAGCGCTTCATATCGGCGGCACTGATAAGCTGGGGTGACGTATTTCACGAGTGGAAGACCTGTTCCATGACGAACTATTCCCAACTGTCCCGGCTCGACCTCAACCTCCTGATTTCGCTCGATGCATTGATCACCGAGCGCAGTGTGACACGGGCAGCAGAGCGGCTGCATTTGAGCCAGCCCGCCCTGAGCGCTTCGTTGGGGCGGCTGCGGTCACACTTCGGGGATCCGATCCTGGCGCGGAGGGGCAATGCCTATGAGCTCACCCCCTTCGCGCTGCGGCTTGCGGAGCACACCACCACTGCCTTGGAGGCGGCCCGCCGTGTCTTTGAGAGCCAGGCGACGTGGGAGCCGGCCGAATCCGAGCGGGAGTTCCTGATCTATGGTTCGGACTACGGGTTCAGCACCATCGGACGCGCTGTTTCGGAGCTTGCGGCAGAGCGTGCCCCGGGAGTGCGCTTCCGGTTCATGCTCCACAATCCGTTGGTGGTGGAGGACGCCGCCAACCGGCTTCGTTCCGTGGACGGCATGGTGATCCCGCATGGCTTCCTCAACGGGCTGCCGTACCAGGACCTGTGGCGCGATGGATGGGTGGCCGTTGTCTCCGCATCCAACGATGCTGTGGGCACAGACATCACCATGGAGAACATTGCGGAACTGCCGTGGGTCATGACCTACCAGTCCCGGTCCGCGTTCACCTCCGCCCAGCGCCAGATCCAGCAGCTGGGGATTGAGCCCCGGGTGGATGTGGTTGTTGAAAGCTTCCTGTCGCTCCCGCATTTCGTGGCGGGTACGCAGCGGATAGGACTGATCCAGTCCGCCCTTGCCCCGTTTGCGCTGCAGCTCGACGGCGTCCGTGTCCTGCCGCTGCCGTTTGATGCCACCCCCCTGGTGAACGCCCTGTGGTGGCATCCCGTGCACGACCGGGACTCCGAGCATGAGTGGATGCGGGGTCTCTTCAAGGAGGCGGCGGACGTGGTGGCTGCGTCCGCTGCCAAGGGGGGCAGATGAGAGACGCGGGCAGGTAAGGGCACGGGCGCGCTTGGAGACCAAGGGCCCGGCCGGTGTCCCGGCCGGGCCCCTCAGTTTCGAATGCTGCCGTTTAGGTGGAGGCCGGCACGGACCGCATGCTCTTCCGGATGAGGTCGTGCTGCTTCCGCACCAGCAGGAGCGGGTCCACCTCGCCGAGTTCGGCGAAAGCGTGTCCCTCCCACTCACTGGACCAGTACCCGCGGTAGCCGCCGTCGACAAAGACGCGGACCAGCTCCGGGTAGTCGATCGCCGGTTCGTTGCCGTCGTCGTCGATGTCGTAGAACTTCGCATGGACGTGCATGATCTGCGGCATGATGTCGGCCCACTCCGTGGGCTGGACGTGGCCGTGCATATTGAAGGCCAGGTGGGCAAAGGAGCCGAGGCGGCCCGGGTCGAAGCCCCGGCTGCGCAGGTAACCGATGAATTCCTCCTGGCGTTCACGCATGGTGGCATCGGTGGCCCAAATGGCCTGCAGCTTATCGATGGCTTCATCGTCAAGTCCTGCACGGCGGACTGCACGCAGCAGCGTCGGCGACATGCTGTGCATGGTTGACGAGAAATCGGCCACGAATCCGAGCAAGGGCGAATCGAGCTCCGCGTACACGTCACGGACCTTCATGATTTCCGGCGAGTTCGGCCCCAGGGGCGCGTGGATCTCGTAGGCCAACTTCAGTTCGAGCTGTTCTGCAAGCGGCAGGAGCCGGCGGAGCAGCGCGGGCTTCGCGCTTTGGATACGCACCAGAGGGAACCCAAGCGTCCTGGCGCCATGGAACAACGTCTTGGTGAACTCGAATTCTTCGTCCGGGGTCATGTCGCGGTCACGGCGCCGGCCCATGTCAAGGTTGGCACCGAAGGAGCTGGCATCGAAGCCGTACTTGTCGAAGGCAGCCTTCCAGGTGCGCACGAACCCGTCATCCACTACGGGATACGTGGGCAGCACCTGGGAGGCGACGATTTCGATCCCGGGGCCGATGCCCAGGTCCGCCACACGTTTGAGCAGGCCATCGAAGTCGTACCAGCCGGCGCGGAATTCGGCGCTGGCTGAGTAGAGTGTCAGCCCCAGCTTGAAGGGGTCTTCCGCGGCACCCGGCGGCGCGGGCGCAGTTACCGCTGCCAGCTCCGGCGCCGGCGCGTCCCGGTCCGTCACCGTGAGCTGCAGGGACTGGCGCACGAAGTTGGGCACATACATTCCAGGGCCGCCGTCCTCGCCGGGCGCAATCTGCATGTACGGCAGCCTCAGCTCTCCCGTGACCGCAATGGCGTGCACCTCGCCCACGGCCACAGGCTCGTCGCGCACGGCAATTAGCAGTGGATGCTCCTGCAGGTACCAAAGGGTGTCACTCTGGGCGGGCAGGTCAGCCAGGCCGTAGCGCCGGCCGCCGAGTTCTAGGCTCAGGTCCTCCTGCGGGACCTCCCGGCCATCCACCGAGAGGGTCAGCTTGGATACCGAGGAGAGCCACAGGCTCCGGTACCAGGGGATGGTCAGGGACAGTGCGAGACCGTCCGGGTGGGTGCGCAGGCTTGCATCATCAATAAGTCCATTGGGCATGGTGTCACTCTTCAATCGTTGAAGCGGCGGTGGTCAGTCGAGTTGGCCGGCGATGCGGCGGATCAGCGCGTGCTGGCGGCGGACCTGTTCGATGGCCCGCCAGGGAGTCCGCTCGCCTTCGTACTCGCTGGAGAGGTAGCCCGTGTATCCGGCGTCCTTGAGGGCTTTCAGGACCGGGAGCCACGGAATCTGCTGGTCTTCGAGCTGTTCGTTGATGTCATGGAACTTGGCCTGGACGAACACCACGTACTGGGCGATATCAGCGAAGTCCGCGGGGTCGACGCCGATTCCGTCCAGGAAGGCCGGGCGGGTTTCCCGGGTCTCGCCGTGGCGCAGCGGGATGGGGCGGTCCTGGAAGATTCCGGTGTCGATCAGCAGGCCGAAGTTCTTGGTGCCGGTCCGTTCAATGAGGGCGATGTAATCGTCCACCACGGGGTGCTTGATGGGGGTCGGCGAGTGGATCTCGGGGCAGATGATGACGCCCAGCTCATGCGCCAGGTCCAGCGAGCGCTCCACCGATTCGGTCCAGATGGGGTCCGGAACCAGGTCGCCGGAGACCACGCCGATCTTCGGCCGGACAAAGCTGAACCCGAGGCGGTGGGCAAGCGTCACGTCCCGCTGCAGCGCGCCGGCACCTTCGGCGACCGTCATGGACCGGCCCGGGTGCAGCCGGGTGTCAATCCAGGATCCGTAATTGGTCGGTTCGAGGGAATACTTCTCCAGGAGCGTGAACCAGTTGTCGATCCAGGCCGTGGAGGGCTCGGGATAGTGCGGCACGTGTGCCTCACCGAGGATCTCGACACCGGTGGCCCCGACGTCGGCCACGGAGGCCAGGGCCGTCTCCAGGTCCATCACGGTTCCGAAGTCGTCCATGTAGCTGTAGAGGGACACGCCGTAGCGGAAGGTGCCGTCGCCGCCTTCAGGCGCAAGGGTCACCGCACGGCTGACGCGGTAGGTGGAGGGCTGGTGCTCAAGCGGAATGTACGACATGCGCAGCCGAAGCTCGATGCTGAGCTCGTGCACTCCCTGCGGCAGGCCGCCGTCGAACGGCACCGTGACCACGGCCGCCTCCTCGAGGGGCCACCGCACGCCGTCGCTCTTCCAGAGTTCCTGCAGCGTGTACTGCCTGCCGCCGAAGGTCCATAGGGGAACATCAGCCGGCAGGTCCACGAGGTTTCCCACGCGCACGGCGACGCCGTCAATCAGGGAGGCTGCCATTCCCCGGTAGGAAGGCATCCGGAGCCGGAACTGGAATCCCGTGATTCTGCCGCCCTCGCGCACGTTGCGGAAGCCGGATGACTGGATGAGGTCTCTCTCGAGAAGCATCATTGCTCACTCTCTCTAGGTGCAAAACCAGCGTAGCATCGTTATGTTTGTTTCTAACAAAAGTTTGCAGACATTCTTCTAAACTAGTGAATCGAGGCAACATTGCCATGACCGACATCCTGAACGTCCTCATCCTCTCCGGGCATATGACACGGGAACACGACAACGAATTCCGCAGCTTCCGCCAGCACAACCAGTGGCTGACTTCAGTGCTGGAGGACACCGGCAGATTCCGCGTCCGCGTGGTGGAGGATCCGCGCGGGCTGGGGGCAAGCGTCATCGACAAATACGACGTTGTGGTTGTGGTGTTTGAAGGCCGTGACGGCTACCACGAAAAGGCGGTGGGTTTCGGTGCTGAAACGGACGCTGCCCTGCTGAAATTTGTCCGCGAAGACGGCAAAGGCATGGTCTGGTTCCATGGCTCTGCGGTGCAGGAGGACGATTGGGGCTACCCCGAGGAATACAACACCATGAGGGGCGCCAAACTCAGTGTTCCCACTGGGCTGCGCCCCCGGCCGTGGGGCGAGGCCCTGCTCCAGACGGCGGAACCCCGCCACCCCATCACCGAAGGCATCAGCCAAACCTGGACGGTGACCGGCGATGACATCCTGACCGGGGTGGAACTCCATGAAGGAGCAGAAGTGCTTCTTACGGTGTTCGACGACCTGGAATCGTACGAGCAAGCACCCATGTGGCCGATGTCCCACTATCCCGTGGCCATCCCGCCAGAGGGACTAAGCGGCCTTCCCGGCGTGAACACCCGGCAGCCGCTGGCCTGGATCAACAATTACGGCGAAGGCCGCAGCTTCACCATCACCATCGGGCACGACATCGACACCTTCCGGCGGATCGAATTCATCCGGATGTTTCCCCGCGGCGTTGAGTGGGCGGCCACCGGGAAGGTCACGCTCGAAGGGCCGGACCGCCGGGGTGAGCGCCGCTTCCTTCCCTGGCCGTATTACAACCAGGAGGGGTAGCGGCTACGCGCCAAGTGCGTTCAGCTCGGTCCGGGTAGGCGGGTTGGCGCCCGGGCGGGAGACCGTGACGGCAGCGGCCTTGGCGGCGTGGGCGAGCAGTTCGGCGAGGCCTTCAGCGGGAAGATCGCGCAGTTCCTGGCGGTTTTGGGCGCCGTCCAGCTCCCTGTCCACGAGACCGGACAGCAGAGCCGCCATGAAGGAGTCGCCTGCCCCGACGGTGTCCGCAACCGTGACGTTTGGCGCGGCAACCTTGGCTTCGCCGGTCCGGCAGACGCCCCAAGGCCCGTCCGCGCCGCGGGTGACCACCACCAGGGCAGGGCCCTCCTCGCCGCCCAGGGCGAGCCATTTGCGGGCCGAGTCCAGGACGTCCTGCCCGGGGTACAGCCAGGCCAGGTCCTCATCGGAGGCCTTCACCACGTCGGAGAGCGTGACGAATTTTTCCGCCTGCCGGCGCGCGAAGTCCACATCGGTGACGATGCTCGGCCGGCAGTTGGGGTCGAAGCTGATGGTGGCCGACGGGTGGGCGTACTCGACGGCGGCCAGCACCTCGGTGGCACCCGGCATCAGCATGGTGGCGATGGAGCCGGTGTGCAGCAGGGTGGTGCCCTGCAGCATGAAGCCGAGCCGGTCGGCGATGCCCGGCAGCTCCCAGGTGAGGTCGAACGTGTAGGTGGCGGCGCCGTCGTCGTCAATCAGCGCAGTGGCCACGCTGGTGGGCAGGTCGTCCGGCGGCACTGGCAGCATCACTGAACTGGAGCGCAGGTGGGCCGCCACCGAGTCACCGTAGGCGTCACGGCCGTAGCGGCCGATGAACTGCACCGGGTGGTCCAGCCGGGCCAGGCCCACGGCAACGTTGAGCGGGCTGCCGCCCACGTGGGCCTCAATGCCGGAGGCACGCTGGACAACGTCAACAAGGCCTTCGCCGATAACTGTGAGCATGGACATACTCTGCCAGAAACGGGCCGGCCTCAGCAGTTCGTCTCAGCGGAGCAGCCGGCCAACCAGCTCCCGGCACGTCCGGTAGGCCTCGGACGTGACGTCGATCAGCGCGAAGTGGTCCCCGGGAACGGTGACCAACTGCGGGGGCACGGGGCCGAGGCGGCCCGCCTGCACGTACGTGGCGGACATGGCCGGCGGGACGTCGTCGTCATTTTCGGCGTGGACGGCGTAGACGGGCACGTCCAGCGGCAGCGCGGCCATCGGGTCCGCGTACCGGAACCGTTCCGGAAAGTCCGACGACGGCCCACCCAGCAGGTTGGCTGCCGCGCCGTTGCTGAGGTTGAGCCTTTCGGCCCCGGCCAGGTCCAGGACGCCGGACTGGCTCACCACACCCGTCAGTCGGACGGCGTCCTCGTGAGCCCGAACCTCGCGGTCAGCTGCCGGCAGGCCCAGCGTTTCCAGCCGGTCCCGCCCGGCTGCCCAGACGGCCAGGTGGCCGCCCGCGGAATGTCCCAGGGCCACCACTTTGCCAAGGTCCAAGGCGTGCGGCCCTGCGAGCGCGGCGAGCTTGTCGATCCCGGCCAGGATGTCCTGGAACGTGCCGGGCCAGCCCCCGCCGTTCCCGGCGCGTCGGTACTCGAGGTTCCAGGCAGCGATGCCGTGTTCCGCCAGGTCCTTCGCCAGGGGTTCACCCAGTTCGGCCCCATAGGTGGAGCGCCAGTAGCCACCATGGATCACCACCACCACGCCCTGGTGCTTCCCGCCGGACGGGAGGTCGGGCAGGAAGAGCTCGCCCCATTGGCTCGGGTCCTGGCCGTATTCATAGCGGTGGCGTTGCGTCACACTGGCCCACTTTATCTGCCCAATAAGCCGAAGGGCCCCGAGTTTCCACGGGCATAATCCTCAAAACCGGGCCAGTTCGTGCGGTGCGCCACGCGGGCGGTCCGTTTAGCCGCAGCATCCTGTGGGCACGGTTCCGGCATGGAAGATCAGGAAGTGACCACGCAGGCATCAACGGTGGAGGAATGGACGCGCGCACTGGCGGAGTCCACAGGGTCCCCGGGCGGCGGTGCGGGAACGGGGCTGATGCTCGCCGTGGCGGCGTCCCTGACGTCGATGGTTGCCGGCTACAGCGATGACGACGGCGGTGAGCCGGACAGGATCCGCGGGCGGGCGCAGGCGCTGCGCCGGGAAGCACTGGGCCTGGCAGATGACGACGCCGCCGCCTCCAAGGCGTTCGGCGCGGCGTTCCGGCTGGAACCGGGCAAGGAGCGGGACGAAGCGATACGGCAAGCATCAGTGGAAGCGGCGGCTTCCTCTGCCGTCCTCGGCGAACGGGCCATCGACGCCATTGATGATCTCGCCTGGCTGGCGACCAGGGGCAACCGGGCATTGGTGGCGGACGTGGTCGTCGCGTTTGGCGCCCTCCGCGCCGCCGTCGCCGGGGCACGCACCAACGTCAGCTTCGACCTGGGCTCGCTCCGCTCGGCGGGCACCAGCCTCGACCAGGTCCGGGAGC
>Ga0308170_10000682_pt1 | contig 38839 bp, 36 predicted proteins | sample PhyBR2_2_FD_202136 | JGI IMG/M metagenome (GOLD analysis project Ga0308170, IMG submission 202136) | Phyllosphere microbial communities from UC Gill Tract Community Farm, Albany, California, United States - DLSLSB.R2 | ecosystem: Host-associated > Plants > Phyllosphere > Unclassified | place... | reverse complement strand
ACGTGCCGTGCGGCTCCAGGGACGAGAACACGTGCATGCCGTAGGCCGCCTGGACGCGGGGACCGGCGGCGTCCAGCACGCCTTCACGGAGCATGTAGCTGGCACCGTCGAAGCCTTCCTCGCCGGGTTGGAACATGAGGACGACGTCGCCCTGCAGCAGGTGCCTCTTCTCGGCCAGCAGGGTGGCGGCACCGGCGAGCATGGACGTGTGCAGGTCGTGGCCGCAGGCGTGCATGGCGCCGTCGGCCCGGGACGTGAAGTCCACGCCGGTCTTTTCCTGCACCGGCAGCCCGTCCATGTCGGCGCGGAGCAGGACGACGGGGCGTTCGCCGGCTGCCTTGCCGCTGTTGTTGCCCGCGGCGTGGTTTGCTGCGCCGTTCCCGGCAGCGGGCCGGCCTCCCCGCAGGACTGCGGTGACCGACGTCGTGTCCTTGCCTAGCGTGATCTCGTACGGAAGCCCGTCCAGCGCCTGGAGGACCTTTTCCTGGGTGCGGGGAAGGTGGAGCCCGATTTCCGGCTGCCGGTGGAGGTCGTGGCGAAGCCGGGCCAGGTCGTCCTGCAGGTCTTTGGCATCGTCGGTAATGGGCACGTACTGCTCCTTGGAAGGTCGGTGTCGGGGCTTGTGGACTATTCTGAAGTGGCGCAGTTCACATGCTTTAAAAGCGCTGGAATTATTCTTGAAAGTGGCTATTGGAGCAGGATTCATGCAAAACGATTCGTTGATGGAGCTCAGCGAGGAAGACCTTGCCCTGATCCAGGTCCTGCAGGCCGCTCCCCGGATTGGCTGGGCGGACGCAGCCAAGGTGCTGGGCGTGCACGCCACCACACTGGCGGCACGGTGGGAACGCCTCACTTCGAGCGGGGCGGCATGGGCCACAGCGCACCTGGCGGGCGACCCGAAGCAGATGCTGCTGGCCTATGTGGCGGTGGACTGCGAGATGAACCGCCGGGACAGCGTGACGGCGGAGCTGGCCGGCATCCCCGAAATCGTCACCGTGGAGGAAGCAGCCAGCAACCGCGACCTGATGCTGACTGTCATCACGCGCTCCCTGGAGGAATTCAGCGAAAAGATTATCTCCCGGCTCAAATCCGTGGAGGGGCTGACGAAATACCAGGTGGCCCTCTGCACCCGGCTGCACAGCAGCGGCGACGACTGGCGCCTCAACGTCCTGAGCCGGTCACAGGTGGCGCTGCTCCGGACCCTCGCCTCCCCGGCAGTTCCGGAATCCCTGCAGGCGGCCCAACTGCCGCAGAACCACCTGGACCTGCTGCCCTTCCTCGCCCGGGACGGCCGGGCCACGGCGGCCGAAATTGCCCGCTCCCTGGGCCGTCACCCGGCCACCGTCCAGCGCCAGCTGAACCGGGTGCTGGCCAGCGGCATCCTGTCGTTCCGGTGCGAAATCGCTCAGCGATACTCGTCCTTCCCCGTGACCTGCCAGTGGTTCGTCAATGTTCCGGCGGGCCAGCACGAAGCCGCGGCCGCGGAGATCCGCACCATCAGCAATGTACGGCTCAGTGCCTCCACCACAGGGCCAACCAACTTCGTGATCATCATGTGGCTGCACACGCTGGCCGACGTCCTGTCCGCCGAGCTCGCGCTGCAGCAGAAGGTCCCCGGAATTGAGATCGTGGAGAGCGCGGTGATGCTGCGGACAGTCAAGCGGGTGGGCTGGATGCTGAAGGAAGACACGACGGCGAGTGGCGCTGTCGTGCACGGCGGCGGCCTGGGTGCTGCGGAGTGAAGGCTTAGGACTGAAGGCCCATGACTGAAGGCGCAAGGCTAAGGCGAGGCTCCGCCGTCGTGCCCTGTTCCGGCGGGCCCGCTGTTCTTCCTGGCCCCGATGCTGTGCATCCCGCTTGACCGTGCAGGGAGCCGCTGTAGTAGTTCAGCGGTTGGACTATTTCTTTAATAGTTCCGCATTATGGATTTATCTTTCCGGAAACATGCGTTTCCTACATTTGTCGTGATCGTGCGGCGTCCATGGCGCCGCCTTCCCAGAGAGACCCCCCGTCCACGCGGCGTCCCTCCAAACGAACAGGCATAAGCATGAAGACCACGGCAAGTGCAGCGCGACGGCCACCGGCAACCCATGGGCGCAGGGAGCCCCTCTATAGATCACTGTTCGTCCAGATCCTGGTCGCGGTGGTGGCAGGCATCCTGGTTGGCCACTCGTGGCCTGACTTCGGGGCAGGGCTTCGCCCGCTCGGCGACGGTTTCATCCAGCTCATCAAGATGATCATTGCTCCCCTGATATTCCTGGTGATCGTCACCGGCATCGCTGCAGTCAGTGACGTCAGGGCCGTTGGCCGGGTGGGCGTTAAGGCCCTGGCCTATTTCACGGGTGCCACGCTCTTTGCCTTGGTCTTCGGGCTGGTGGTGGCCAACCTGGCGCAGCCCGGGGCGGGCCTGGACATCGACCCTGCATCCCTCTCCCAGGACGCTCTCAACGCCAAGACCAGCACGGCTCCTCCCAAGGACGCCGGCGCTTTTCTGCTCAGCATCATCCCCACCAGCGTTGTAGGCGCATTCGCCGGCAACAACCTCCTGCAGGTTCTGTGTTTCTCGGTGTTCTTCGGAGCGGCGATCGTCGTCGTCGGACGTGAAAGGTGCTTGCCGGTCATCGCGCTGATGGAGACCGTGCTGGAACTGTTTTTCAGGATCATGGCCTGGGTGATGCGCTTGGCGCCTGTTGGGGCGTTCGGGGCCATGGCCTTCATCATCGGCCAGTACGGCCTTGATTCCCTCAGCACCTACGCCGTGCTGATCGCCGCCTGCTACGGGGCCGCCGCAGTGTTCGTCGGGCTCCTGTTTGTCGTCGCATGGGCGTACCCCCGGGTGCCGCTGTGGCAGTTCCTGAAGTACACCAGGGAGGAATTCCTCCTGGCCCTGGGCACGGCGTCCACCGAGTCTGTCCTGCCACGGATCATGACAAAGCTGACCAACGCCGGCTGCTCCCGCGCCACCACCGGCCTGGTGGTTCCCACCGGCTACTCGTTCAATCTCGACGGCGCCGCAATCTACCTGTCCATATCGCTGCTCTTCCTGGCGCAGGCATTCGGCTACAGTCTGGACCTGGGCCAGCAACTCGCCGCCCTTGGAGTCCTGATGCTGACGTCCAAGGGCATGGCTGGCGTTCCGGGATCTGCCTTCCTCGCCCTCTCTGCCACGGCAGGCGCATTGGGGATCTTCCCGGTCGCCGGTGTTGCGCTGCTTCTCGGGGCCGACAGGTTGATGGACTCCATGCGGGTTGTCGTCAATCTATTGGGGAACTGCGTTGCAACCTTTGTGGTGGCCAAATGGGAAGGCCAGTTTGATCGCCAGGCGATGCTCGACGCCTTTGCAGCTGAGCGAGCCACCACGAATCCGGCGCAGCCGGTGCCCGGCATCGTGCCCGACGGCGGCCCGGCCTCGGGTGGCGCCGCACTGTCCCAGCTGGGAACGGCCGTTGTTGACCGCGCTCGCTAAGCAAGCGGCACCCGGCAAGTTCCGTGGCTGTTGTCCGGGTGTACGGCACACTGTCCCTATGACGTTTGCCAATGTTGGACTGCTCGGAACCAAGCCCGGCCAGCGGGACGCCCTGGTGGCCATCCTGCTTCGGCCAAAGCCCGGGATGAAGGAAGCCGGCTGCCTGCTGTACGAAGTAGGGGTCAACGACGACGCTCCGGACACCGTGTTCGTCTCCGAGCTGTGGGAATCCGCCGAGGCGCACCAGGCCTCGCTGCAGCTCGACAGCACCCGCGCAGCGATTGCCGAAGCCATGCCTTTGCTGTCCGGGGAAATGGGAGGCCACCGGTTCACTGTCCTCGGATCCCCCCTGCGGTGACGTGACGCCAGGACCGCAGTGGCCTGCTCCGGGCATTGCGCCTGCCCAAAAACGAAGGTGTTCCGTGCTGAGTGTCCTGCTGCGATTGGGGTAAGGGAAGACACATGAAACCCTTGCCCGCACTTGAGCTTGTAACCCGTCTCGAGGATGCCGAATGGCTTGACCCGCTGGCCAAGAGCGTCCGCAAAGCCGTCAAAAAGGTCATCAAACCGCGGTGGGCCCGCGATATCCTGCACGGCGTTCCCATTGGCCACCCTGTCCATCCCCTGGCGGTCCAGGTTCCGATCGGCGCCTGGCTTTCGGCCGGTGTCCTTGATGCCGTTCCAGGAGCAGAGAAGGCCGCGCGGTTGCTGATCGGGGTGGGTGCACTCAGCGTGGTCCCGTCCGCGCTCGCGGGTTTCACGGACTGGTCCCAGCTCCATCCGCAGCAGCAGAGGGTGGGCCTGGTACACGCAGCGGCCAATGTCACCGCGACCGGCCTCTACGCCGCGTCCCTGGTCCAGCGGGCCAGGGGCAGCCAGGGCAGCGGCAAGGTCCTGGCCTACCTGGGTCTCGCGACGGTCAGTGCAGGCGGGTTCCTGGGCGGCCACCTGTCGTACCGGCAGGCCGCAGGCGTCAATCACAGCGAGGAAATCCCGCACCGCTTCCCGTCCGGCTGGCACTCGCTCGCACCGCTCGTTGAGCTGCCGGAGGGTGGCCTCCACAAACGCGAGGTAGCCGGAATACCCCTGCTGGTTCACCGTGAGGGCGACACCGTCAACGTCCTGTCCAACGTCTGCAGCCACCTTTCCGGGCCGCTGAACGAAGGCAAGATCAAGGACGACGGCGGGGAGGCCTGTGTCGTCTGCCCGTGGCACCGAAGCACCTTCTCACTCCGCACCGGAGAAGTGAAGGCCGGCCCCGCCACGTCCAGGCAACCGGTGTTCCAGACGCGTGTGAGCGGGGAAGTGGTGGAAGTGTGCCTGCCCGGAGCCGACGGGTAGAGAGGCCGTTAGCCCCTACTGGGTGAGGTTCGGCAGCGGAAGACTGGGTCCGTGAAGGGGGCCAGGGGAGTGCACGCCAGGTGAGCAATCTTCGCGGGGATATTTCGGTCCTTTACAAGGGACGGAAGGGGTCGGTGGATTTCGTCGACGTACCGTCTTTGCTCTTCGCCGTGGTGCGGGGCCAGGGTGATCCGGAAGCGCCGGACTTCGCCGCGGCGCTCCAAGCGCTTTTCACCGTGAGCTATGCCGCGCATTTCGGGCTCAAGAAGCAGACTGGCGAGGTCACTAAGGTCATGCCGCTGGAAGCACTGTGGTGGTTTGACATGCCCGGACAGCCGGAGGGCATGGAGGGCGTGGCCGCGGGATTCAGCGGTCTTGCGGGAATCGGCAGGGAATCCTGGCAATGGCAGGCCATGATGGTGCAGCCCGAACCCATCGATGAAGGAGTGCTTGACCGGGCCAGGGAGCAGTCCCGGGCGAAGGGACTTCCGGCATTGGACCTCCTGCGGTTCGAACGGTGGGAAGAGGGCCGGTGCGCGGAGACGCTTCATGTTGGGCCGTACGCTGACGAGGGTCCAACAATTGCCCTGCTTGATTCGGCGGTTACGGCAGCTGGTTTGAAGGTCCGCGGCAGGCACCACGAAATCTACCTGGGCGATCCCCGGCGGAGCGCACCTGAAAAGCTGCGCACGTTGATCCGCCACCCCGTGGTGTAAAGGCATGACCATGCGCGTTACGGAACCACGGGAAATTGCCGATGGCGTCGTGCTCATCACCGCCGGCCGGGGGCCGATGGCATCAAACCTTTACCTTGTCCGCTCGGGGCCCGCATGGGCGATGGTTGACTGCGGCTGGGCCGGCAGCGCCGAACCGGTCCGGCGGGCAGCGGAGGAAGTCGTAGGGCGTGGGAAACCGCCTGACGCCATCCTGCTGACGCATATCCATCCCGACCACTCCGGCGCGGCCGGTGCCCTGGCCCGGGGGTGGAAGGTGCCCGTATATGTCCACCACGCCGAAATGCCTATGGCGGCGGGGCGATACGTACCAGGCTTTTCGATGCCGCTGGACCGCTGGCTGGTAGCTCCGTTCCTGTGGGCCCTGCCGGGCAGGGCCCGCCGGAAGATTGAAGCGGCGGGGGACATCACAGACGTCGTCCGCAGCCTGCCCAGATCCGGAGAGGTACCCGGTCTTCCGGGGTGGGCAGTAATCGCCACCCCCGGGCACACCCCCGGACACGTTGCCTACTGGCGGTCCCGGGATGGTGTGCTGATCACGGGTGATGCAGTGACCACGGTGAACCTGAATTCCGTCAGCGGAATCCTGCTGGCAGCGCCCGACCTCTCCGGGCCGCCCCGGTACACCACTTGGAACTGGAAGCAGTCCATGGACTCCGTAACGCGGCTGGCCGAACTGGGTCCCAGGTTGATCGCGCCCGGCCATGGGCAACCACTCGCTCTTGGAGCTGTTCCGCGGCTCCGCGCCCTGGCCAGGCGGGAGCGGGCGCAACGGATGACCCGTCGCCGCCGCCTCGCCGGAGCACCCAGACCGATCTGACGAGGGCTTCCCGGGCAGGCCTGTTTGACCATGGCCGGTTATGGGCAAGGCAGTCACGGCGAGGGGGCGAAGGGCTGTGCGAGGGATAAGGCCTGTGTGAGGAATGCCGCCCAGAGGGGGTCGTCGGGTGGGAGGTCGTCGAGGTCGATGAGGGTGTCGTCGTCTGGTTCCCATAGTGGGAGGTCTTCGACGCAGGCGTCTTCGCCGTGGAAGCAGGCGGGCAGCGCAGCACTACTTAGCGGCAGGATGCTTGGTGGCCAGTGGGTTGGTTCGGGGGTGGGGTGTTCGGGTGTGTAGTGCCGGCCGGTGGGTGAGGTCCAGCCTGGTGATTGGTTTGGGGTTGCCGCATCCGGGGTCCAGTGGCTGTTGTGTTTGAGCCGGTGGTGTTTGGGGCAGAGCTGGGCCAGGTTGGTGATCCCGGTGCTTCCGCCGTGGTGCCAGGCGGTGAGGTGGTCGGTGTCGTTGTCGGGGGTGTGGTTGGTGCAGCCGGGGAAGGTGCATTTCCGGTCGCGCATCCTGATCCATTGTTTGATGGTCTCGGTCAGCCGGTAGCGGGTGCGGCCGATCTCCAGGGGTGCCCCGTCGCGGGGGTCGACCAGGACCCGGTAGAACGAGTCCGCGCCGGCGGCAACGAGTTTCCGGGCCATCGATGCCGTGATGGGGCCGAAGCCGTCAAGTTCCGCCGGTTCATCCGTGAGGCCGAGCAGAGCGAACACGGGCACGGTGACCAGGACATCGGCCCGCGGGGTGGGGACCTTTCCAAGCCCAGCCGCGTTGGCGTCAGTTTCACCCCCAGCGGTGCCGGCGCCCAGGAGCAGGGAGGCTGCGATGTCGGGGCGGAGTTGGGTGATGGTGCGGGGTTCGTCGGGGCCTTGGAGGCCGCGGGCGGTGGCGGTGGTGCGGTTCCAGATCGCCGACGCGGTGTGTCCGGGCAGGTAGAGGGAGAGCCAGGCCATGCCGTCCCTGTCGGGGGTGTATTCCATTTGCCGGTCTGCGACTCCTTTGGCGTGGCGCTTTTCGATCGATTCCGGGTGGTGGCGTTCCCGCCACCCACGGACCTTGGCCCGGAACCGGGGCGGGACGAGGTCGCCGGGTGCGGCGCCGCGGGCCGGGTTCGGCGCGGCCGGGTCGAAGAAGTGCGCCACCAAACCCGCGGCGCCGGCAGGGGTGAGGCCTTCGGTTTCGTCGGCAACAATTCTTGCGTGCTGCCAGGACACGGTACCCGCGGCCAGCGCGTCCAACACCGGCGGCAGGGAGCAGACCCGGCGGGACTGGTCCACCAGGGCGCCGGCAGCTGGGGAGCTGATGGTCAGGATCCCGGCGATTTCCTCAATGGCGGACATCTCCGCATAGGTGCGCTCCTGCAAAGGGGCGTTCGGGGCAAGCAACGCGTGCTGGATCTCAACGGCGTCGGCAATATCGCGGGCCTTCACCGCGGCAAGCTGGCCCTCCAACCGCTTCACCACCTCGAGCCGTTCCAGCCGCAGGTCATACCGCCGCTGCAACACATCAACATCAGCACCAACAGCAGCGTCCGAAGCCAAAGCAGCATCCTCAAGGCCCAGCGCATCAAGGACAGCAACAGAGGCACAAACACCTTCCATCACTGCCCCAACACCACCCCTGTTTGCCATACCCACATCATCCAACGAGGGTCCGACAATGAGGCCCTGACAGTTCGGCGCCCAGGCGGCGGCTGAACAGCGGCGATGCCGCAAAGATTTCGCCCGGCTATTTTCGTCACCTCCCCTCACCCCTTACAGTGGAAACACTAAGCATGCTGTCTATTTTTGGAGGGTGAACTTGATGCGAAAAGTATCTGCGCTTGGAGTGGTGACTGCTGCAATGCTGGCGTTGGCCGGCTGCTCGGGAGGCGGCAGCGGCACTGCCAGTCCGTCAGGGACGACGTCCGCCTCGGCCTCTGCCAGCCCGACGGCCAGCGCCAAGGCGTACTCGGAAGATGAGCTCCGCAACCTCATTTCGGGAATGAAGGACGCCGACGGCAACGAACTGAAGCTCTACTCCAAGGAGCAGGTTGACCAAGGCGGGAACATTGCCAACCTGCTGATGAGTACCGCAACCATCGATCCCAAGGACTGTAAGGACATCGCCACCGCCGGCCTGCTGGACAAAGTGGAAAGCGGCGATGTGGCCGTGGCGCTGTCAGAGGGCAACCAGCCCCGCACATTGTCCGCCCAGTCCGGCAGTGAAGGCCCCGACGCCGTCAAGACGCTGAACGATATCAGCGGCAAAATGGACCAGTGCGCCAAGTTCACCGTCTCTGCGCTCGGTCAGAAGTACGAAGTTTCCAGCCAGGAACTTCAGGCAGACACTGACGCGGATAAGACCTTCGCCACCGTCAGCACCCGCAGCGGTGACAACCAGCAGAAGCTGATGCAGGTTTCGGCCGCGCAGGGACGTCTCCTGGTGGTTGCCACCAAGAGCGGAACCGATGTGGGCGACCAGGACAAGAAGGAACTTGAGGACCTGATCAACGCTGTGCTGAAGAAGGCCGAAAGCGGCGGTGCAACGTCCAGCGCTTCGGCCACCGGTTCCTCCAGCTCATCGGGCATGGCCTCGCCGAGCGGTTCGGCGTCGTCAAGTGCATCGTCAACTTCCACCTCTTCGGCAACGATGTCCTCGGGCAGCGGCGCCTCGTCGTCGGCCTCTCCGAGCACCTCGCGCTAGCGGCCAATACTCAACAAAGGGGTGGGCCGGGACTGTTCAGTCCCGGCCCACCCCTTTGTTGCGTTGGATGGCCGCCTACTTGGCCTTGCTGCCCAGCCCGATCGGGCTGGTGCTGTCGGCCGGAAGCTCTGCAACAACGTCCCGGGTGGGTGCGCCGCTGAACCGCGGCGACGGATCCTGTCCCTCGGAAAGCCGCTTCAATTCCTGGCCCTCAAAAACCTCCTCCTGGCCCAGCAGGATCGCGGAGTCATGGTTGGTGATTTCGCCGTTGAAGGCACGCAGCATGACGCTGCGGTCGAACTGTCCTTCCCACTTGGATACCAGGAAGGTGGCGACGCAATTGCCGAGCAGATTGACCACCACACGCATGGAGTCCATGAGCCGGTCGGCGCCGAGGAGGAGTGCGACGCCGGCAACCGGGAAGATCCCCAGTGCGGCGGCCGTTGCCGAGAGGGCAAGGAATGACGACCCCGGAACCCCTGCCATGCCCTTTGATGTCAGGAGCAGCACGCCGAGTGCAGCCAGCTGCTGGCCGAGGTCAAGATGGTGGCCGAAGGCCTGCGCCAGGAACAGGAGGGAGATCGAAAGGTAGATCGCGGCTCCGTCAAGGTTGAAGGAGTAGCCGGTGGGGACCACCAGGCCGGTAGTGGCGCGGGAGCAGCCGGCATTTGTCAGCTTCGTCATGATCCTGGGCATCACCGCTTCGGTGGACGCCGTGCCCAGCGCCAGGAGGAATTCCTCCCGGGTGTATTTCAGGAACTGCCAGAGCGGCACTCGGGCAAATACCCACGCCACGATGAACAGCAGGCCGATGAAGACCAACGCGGCGCCGTAACAGGCCGCAATCAGGACCGCGTAGGTGCTCAAGGTATCCAGTCCGTACTGGCCGATGATGAACGCCATGGCACCCAAGGCGCCGAGCGGGGCTACCTTCATGATCCAGGCCATGATCTTGAAGATCAGTTCCAGGACCGTTTCCATGACATTGATGACCGGCAGGCATTTCTCGCGTCCGATCACCACGATTGCAGCGCCGAAGAAGACGGAGAAGCAGAGAACCTGGAGGAGGCTGTTGCTGGCAAAAGCCCCGATGACGCTGGACGGAATGATGTCCAGGATGAATGATGCGGCATCCTTGGGGGCTGCTGATCCGGTCTTTGCATCCAGGTCTGCCTGGGAGAGGGTTGCGGGGTCGATGTTCAGGCCGGCGCCCGGCTGGACGATGTTTCCGACGATCAACCCGAAGACCAGGGCGAACAGTGTTGCTGCCGTGAAGTAGAGCAGGGCCTTGACCCCAACCCTTCCGACCGCCTTGACGTCGCCAACGGCCGAAATTCCGGTAACGATCACCAGGAAGATCAGCGGCGCGATGATCATCTTGATGAGTTTGATGAAGCCATCACCGAGCGGCCTCAGTTGTGCTCCGAGGTCCGGCCAGAAATGCCCGATGAGAACACCTGCCACGACGGCGATCAGAATCTGGAAGAAGAGCGACTTGTACAGTGGCTTCCTCTTCGCGGGCACCGAACTCGCCTTCAGTGCCTCAGGGTTTGGGATCTTCATTGACCTTTGCCTATCAATTGGGTACCGCCCGTTTTCGGGGCTGTTTCCAAAGTAATCCTCGTCACAGTTATTCCGCAAGAGGAAAACCAAATTTCGCATTGTGGAATGCTTTTGGCGCTTTGTGACTGACGACGGGCTCAGGTGCCGGAGTGTAGGAAGGCGTCGAAGGACAGCAGGGGAAACGCAGGGTTACATGATGCCGGTGGGCACCAGCAGCGCCCATGCCAGCGCCGGAGCCACCAGAACTACGCCGCCGGCGTAGAACATCAGCTGCTTGTAGACGCGCTGCCGGTCGTCTTCGCGGGCATTGGCCACCACAAGGGCGCCGTCCGTGGAGAACGGGGAAACGTCGACGACGGTGGCTGCGATGGCCAGTGCGGCCACGGTTCCGGAGGCGCTGAGGGAGCTGGTGGCCAGCACGGGGCCGGCCATCGGGATGAAGGCGGTCAGCAACGCGGTGGAGGAGGCGAAGGCGGAACCGACGCCGATCACGTAGCAGAGGACGAGTGCGATCAGCAGCGGCGCACCCAGGGCCAGGGCCTGCTGGGCAAGGGTGTCGATGACGCCCACGTGCTGCAGCAGGGAGACGTAGGTGATCATGCCGGCAACCAGCAGGACAGTGGACCAGGAGATGCCCCCGATGAAGGTCTTGTGTTCCTTGATGTTGATAAAGGCGAGAAGAAGGCCGGCGGACAGGGTCACGAAGCCGATGGGCATGTGGAAACCGAGGGTGCATACCAGAATCACCGCGATCAGGGCCAGGGTCATGACCTGCTGGCCGTGGGGGCGCCCCGTGGAGGAGGTGTCAAGGTCAACGTACTGGCCGGAAGCGCCGTCACGCACCTTGCCGATCAGGGCGAACACGACGACGGTCAGTACCGAGAGGATGAGGTTCAGGGCGAAGCTGGCGATAAACAGGCCGCCCTGTGAGATGGGAAAATCATTCTTCAGCGCGATGTCATGCACCAGCACGCCGGCAACGGACAGCGGCGAAAACCCGCCGGCGTGGGCGCCGTTGATAATGAACGCGCCCATGAGCACCGGGTGGATGCGCGATTCGTAAGCGAACCCGATGGCTGCGGGCGCGAGCAGTGCTATGGCCGCGGGCGAGAAGGTTCCCAGCGAGGTCAGTGCGGCGGCGACCAGGAAGAATACCCACGGCAGCAGCAGCGTCTTGCCGCGGACCAGCCGCACACACGCCCTGACGATGATGTCGATAGTGCCGTTCCGCTGCGCCATGCTGAAGAAGTAGGTGACGCCGATGATGGTCAGGACGATGCTGGCCGGGAACTCGTCGAGGATCTGCTTGTCCGACATCCCCAGCATGAAATAGCCGACGCCGAAGGACGCCACCAGCCCCATCACGCCGATGTTCAGCGGCCACTTTGTGGCGACGACGAACATCACCACCAGTATTACCAGCGGAATGATCTGGACAGCGGTCATGGCAGGCTCCGGTCTCGTGGCGGCTGCCTGGTTGAACATGCCACCGGTCACGGGGGCAGGCGCACCCAGGATGGCCACGCCGGCCACCGTCCACAGCAGGATACGACGCCGCGGGGAGGAGCGTGCAGGGCCCCGACCGGCGTTTCCACCGCGGGCGCTGCAGTTTCCACTCAACCCTGCTGGAAATAGCGCGGTAACGGGCCGGCGACAATCTCTAGCCCTTAGGCTGGAAGCCGGCGGGCCCTATTCCGGCAGTGCCCAGCAGTTCCCAGGTGAAAGGCAGGACCATGACCGTTTCCAGCGACGATCCCCAGAACACCGCAGACCTCCGCGGGCCCGGCGACCCGGGTGAGGCCGCGGACCAGGCCGCCAAGGCGCCCCAGTCCGGCCAGCACCCGGAACAGCACGGCGCAGCAAATATCCGCGAGGAACAGCAGGCCCATGCCGCTGGTACGGTGCCGGCCTCGTACGTGGGAGGCGGGGACGGTGCTCCGGAGCACAAACCGGAAGAGGCGCTTGAGGAGCCCGGCACCTGGGACGACGACGTCTGAGCATGATCACACGGGATGATGTCGACCAGGCGGCACGCAGGACGGCGGGGCTGATCCGCCGGACACCGGTTATGGAGGCAGATGCCAACAACTTCCCGGGCAAAGTGTGGTTCAAATGCGAATTCATGCAGCACACCGGCACGTTCAAGGCCCGGGGTGCCCTCAACCGCATCCTGGCCAGTAAGGAGCGCGGGGAACTCCGCGCGGATGTGGGTGTGGTGGTGGCATCAGGCGGGAACGCAGGCCTGGCCAACGCCTATGCTGCCGCCCAGCTGGGCGTGCCGGCCACGGTCTTCGTTCCCGAAGCCGCGCCCGCCGTCAAAGTCGCCACGCTGAAGGCCATCGGCGCCTCCGTGGTCCAGGGCGGGGCCGAATATGCGGCCGCCTACAAGGCCGCCATTGCCCGCGCGGAAGAAACCGGTGCGGTTTACTGCCACGCCTATGACCAGCCGGAAATTGCCGCCGGGGCAGGAACAGTTGGAACGGAGCTGCTCGAACAGGTGCCGGACGTGGACACGATCCTGGTGGCCGTGGGCGGTGGCGGGCTGATGGCCGGAGTGGCCGCCGCCGTCGAAGGCTCTGCCAAAGTGGTGGCCGTGGAACCGGCAACGGCGCCCACCCTGCATGCCGCTTTGGCCGCCGGGGAACCGGTGGACGTGGCTGTCTCCGGCGTCGCGGCAGACTCGCTGGGTGCCCGCCGCATAGGTGACATCGGATTCTCGGTGGCGCTCCGCTGCGGCGTCGAAAGCGTCCTGGTGACCGACGAACAGATCGTTGCGGCACGCTCCGCGCTGTGGAACGACTACCGGATTGTGGTGGAGCACGGCGCCGCGGCAGCCTTTGCTGCCCTGGCCTCGGGCGCGTACGTGCCGAGGATGGATGAACGCGTCGCCGTCATTTTATGCGGCGCCAACACCGATCCGGCCACACTCTAGGCCAAAAGGAGGGCCGGCCGCCTGGCCCGCAGGCGGCCGGTCACTTCCCAGGCCTGTCTAGCCGCCGGCCTGGCCGCAGAACTTGCTGTAGGTGCTGCCGGCCTCCTGGTAGCCCGACTGAAGGTCAGCCAGCTTGTCCTTGTCCGGGTTTTCCTTGGCCTGCTCGTCCGTGTAGGCGAGGATCGAGGCGAGAGCGGGCTTGAGGTCGTCAGAAGCCACCGCGTGGATGGGCCGGATCTGGTTGGCGAGGTTGTTCATGCCCGTCTTGCCGGCGTTGTTGGCGGGGTTCGACACAACGGCCTGGATCCGCTCGCAGGTTTCGGCGGTGGACAGTTGGTGCGTGGCGGAGCAGGCCGTGGCGGAAGCTACGAGGCCGGCGGCAAACAGGGCTGTGGCGAATTTCTTCATGGGTCCCTCGGTAGTGGTCAGAGGTTTCGATTGTAAGCAGATTGGGTACCCCCTTGCCTTCGCAAGCGTTCCACCTGCGCTTAAAATGGCAGCACCAATCGTGCGGAGCTTCCGCAGATGGCCCCGCGCGCAGCAACCAGACTAAGGAACCAGCATGCGCCAAACAGTGTGCCGCCGTGCCGCGGCAGGGCTCGCAGCCTCTCTTTCCCTGCTTCTTCCCACGGCCCTGCCGGCTGGAGCCGAGCCGCCTTCAGGGGAGATAGTGCTCGACGGCGCCACCTCCGCCGAGGGCATCGCGGCAGGGGAGGGCAAGACGTTCTATGCAGGTGAACTCACCACCGGCGATATCTTCCGCGGCGACATCAGTAAGGACACTGCAACCCGCTTCATCGACGCACCGGCGGGCCGCGCCGCGGCCGGCATGAAGGCCGACACCTGCCACCACCTGCTGTTTGTGGCCGGAGCCGCCACAGGAAAGGCCTTCGTCTACAACACCGACACAGGCAAGCCGGTGGCCGACTTCGACCTCGCCGCGGGATTCATCAATGACGTCACGCTGACCAGTGAGGGCGCCTGGTTCACCAACTCGGCCGCCGCGGAACTCTACTTCCTGCCGGTGGGTGAACACGGCGAACTGGGCAAGGTGAAGACCCTCAAACTCCACGGTCCGGCCGCTGACTTCAAGGAGGGGTTCAACCTAAACGGTATTGCCGAATCCGAGGACGGCAAGGTCCTCATCGTGGCCCACACCGCCAACGGGGCCCTGTATACCGTAAATCCGAAGAACGGCAAGAGCGCTGAGATCAGGGGCGCCAAGGTTCCGTTTGTGGATGGCGTCCTGGTGCGGGGCGACAACGTCTGGGCAGTCCAGAACCAGCTGAACCAGATAACGCGCCTTGATCTTTCCGCGGACTTGTCCTCCGCCGTGGTCAGGAACACCATCAAGAGCGACGCCTTCAATATCCCCACTACTGTGGCCCTGTTCGGGGAAGACACTCTCGCTGCGGTCAATGCACAGTTCAACCAGCCGCCCAGCCCGTTCGAAGTGGTGCTGGTACCGGCCTGGAAGTAAGGGCGGACACAAAACCGGCCGGCAGGTTCCCCTGCCGGCCGGCTTCGTGCCACAACCAGATAGTTGGGAAAGGCAGGCGCCTAGATGGTCCTCGGTGCCTTGGCCAGGTTGTCCTTCAGCTCCGCGGCAGTTTGCCGGGCAACGTAGGCCGGGCGGTCCCGCTCCACGCGCCAGCTCTCTGACAGCAGACCAACGTTGACGGTGTCAAAACCGAATTCGTCGTACAGGCGGGTGACCAGTTCGGCGGCTTCCGGGTAGTCGCTGGCGGTGGCCAACGCGCGGCGGTTCTCCGTGCCGGCGGGAGTCCCGTCGGTGGTGATGTCCTTGGCCATGATGTGGTTGAAGCCCTTGGCAACCTTTGACTCGGGAAGGTGTTCCTGCAGCAGCCCTGAGGTGGTGGCCAGCCCTTGGTCCAGGGCGGGAACCCGGCCGTCCCGTTCCCAGTAGTAGTTGTTGGTATCGATCACAACCTTGCCGGCCAACGGCTCCACCGGGATGTCTTTATAGTTCTTCAGCGGAACGGTGACCACGGCGAAGTCGCCGGCCGCTGCCGCTTCGGTTGCCGTGGCTGCCCGCGCCTTCGGGCCCAGCTCCGCCACCAGGTCCTGCAGGGTTTCCGGTCCCCGCGAGTTGCTGATGACCACGTCGTATCCCAGCTCCACGGCCTTCCGTGCAACCTGGCTTCCAATATGTCCTGCACCGATGATTCCGATTGTTGTCATATGGGCGGCAACAGCAGTCCCGGTGCAGATATTTCAGCCGGTCCCCGGGAATAAACTGGCTGGTCCGGGCCAACCTGCTCAGCCTACGTCCCCAGGTACCGGCCGGGCCGGTGGTTCAGTGCCAGCACCAGGTTCAGGAGGGTGGCGCCGGCCGCGGACAGCAGCACCATCAGCGGCGGTACAAGGGCCAGTGACACGAGCACGATGGCCACGTCCAGCACCATCTGCACATACCCCGCACGCCATCCCAGTTTCTCCTGCAGCAGCAGGGCCATGATGTTGAAGCCGCCCAGGCTCGACTGGTGCCGGAACAAGATCAGGAGCCCAACGCCGGCGAGCAGGTTTCCGCCGAGTACGCCGTAGACGGGGTCGAGGTGCAGCGTTCCCAGCGCGGCGGGATGGAGGCTCGCCATCACCGAGACAAGGGCGATCGCGGCCCCGGTGCGGAGTGCGAAGTTCCAGCCTTTCTTCCACACAGCCAGGGCGAAGAACGGCAGGTTGACGGCAAAGAAGATGACCCCGAACGGCAGTGCCACCGAGTAGCTGACGAGCAGCGCCAGCCCGGCCGTGCCGCCCGTGACGGCCCCGCTCGACTTGAGCAGGAACAGCCCCAGCGAGGCCGCGAAAGTGCCGGTCAGAATGCCCAGGACGTCCTCAAGCGCTGAATGTCGGACGGCCGACGGCGGCAGGGCGGGCGCCGCCGTCGGCCTTTCCCCGTGCGTGGCTGGGGCGGCGGCAGGAACTTCTGTGCAGGTACTCACCGGGCCGTGCCCGCTTCAGGTACAAAGCGCGCGCGGTCGGCCAGGACGGCAAGGACGCGGTCGTTGGTCGGGGCGTCGGCCAGGGTGATGCGGACTCCGTCCGCCGCGTAGCCGCGGGCCAGGATGTCGGCGCCGGCCAAGGCGTCAAGCAGTTGGATGCGCAGCGCGTCGGAGGCGCGGATCCAGTAGAAGTTCGCTTGGCTGTCCGGAATGGTCCAGCCGCAGCCGCGAAGCACCCCGATCACGCGGGTGCGCTCCCGGGCCACCTCTTCGGTGCGCTCAAGGACTTCATCCCCGGCGGCCAGCGAGGCGACCGCGGCTGCCTGCGCCATCCTGTTGACGCCGAAGGGAACGGCGGTGCGGCGCAGGCCCTCGGCGATGTCCGGGCGGGCAATGGCGTAACCAATGCGCAGGCCGGCCAGTCCATACGCCTTGGAAAAGGTCCGCAGGATGCAGAGGTTGGGGTAGCGGCGGTAGAAGTCGAGTGAATCAATGCCGGCACCGCGCTGGAATTCGATGTAGGCCTCATCCAGGACCACCAGCACCCGCGGCGGCACCGCATCGAGGAAGCGTTCCAGCGCCTCCTCGCTGATGGACACCCCGGTGGGATTGTTGGGTGAGCAGAGGATCACCAGGCGGGTGCGATCGGTGATGGCTGCGGCCATGGAGTCCAGGTCGTGGTGTTCAGTGGGGAGCAGCGGCACGGGCACCGAAACGGCGCCGGCCACCGCCACCAGGATGGGGTAGGCCTCGAACGACCGCCACGCGTACACCACTTCGTCACCGTGGCCGGAGACGGCGGAAATGATCTGCTGCAGTACGCCGGAGCTTCCGGGGCCGGCGGCAACTTCTTCCGGGCTGACGCCGAAGTGGCGGGCGATGGCGGTACGTGCCTCCACCGCGCCCATGCTGGGGTAGCGGTGGATCCGGTCCGCTTCGGCTGATATCGCAGTGACCACGGAAGGCAGCGGAACGAAGTGGCTTTCGTTCGACGCCAGTGCGGCTGTCAGCTCAGACTGAGCGCTCTTGCCGGCCACGTAGGCGGGGAGTTGTGCGACGGCGGCGCGGACCTGGGGTGCCGCGGCTTCGGAAAGGGTGCTGGTCATGGACAGCATCGTGCGGCAGGACAGGACAGCTGCGCAACAGAGCGGCTTTCAGTAGGACAGATCCGGAAGCTGGGACCTCCCATCGTGGCAAAATGCTCAGTATGCACCTCATTGATGCCCTCGACGCGGAGATCCTCCTCACACTCGACCGGGACACGCAGGCCACCGTCCTGTCCCTCTCCCGGACCCTGGGTGTGGCCCGGAATACCGTTCACGCCCGGCTGCGCCGTCTGGCGGGGGACGGGAGCCTTGCTCCGTTCAGCCAGCGGGTGCGGACCGAAGCCCTGGGCCTGCCGCTCATCGCCTTCATCTCCATCTCCATCAGCCAGAGTGTCAGTGACAAGGCCGTTGCCGCGCTGCAGAACATCCCGGAAATCATCGAGATGCATGCCACCACCGGTGACGCCGACCTGCTCGCAAAAGTGGCCGCGAAGGACCCGGCCGACCTGCACCGGGTCACCAACGCAATGCTGGCGATTGACGGCGTCGTACGTACCAGCACAGCCATGTCACTGGTGGAAGTCATGCCCACCCGCACCCTGCCGCTGCTCCAGGCGGCGGCCCGAAAGTAGGGCCAGGGCTTAGATAACCGAGGTCCGGCTGCGGACGCTGATGCAGGCCCCGGCCATGCCTGCTGTCTTCTACGCAGGCAAGACCAGGTAATAACCAGGACAGCAAAGCGCCGCCCGCCTTGGGGGAAGGCGGGCGGCGCTTTGCTTGGGTGCAGGACCGTTCAGTGGCCGCCGAGGTTGCCGCCGACGGGAGGCAGTCCGCCGTCGTCCCGGCGGTCGTCCGCGCGCCGTTCACCTGCGCTCAGGTTTTCCCCCTCGAGGGTGTCGTCTGACTCGCCCGTGGTGTCCACCAGACCGTTGGTCTGGTCGAACGGGTGCCCGATCCTGCCGTCATCTAGGTCCGCAACGGAGCCGGAGGACCCGGTGCCCGACGTCGTGCCCGACGTCATTCCTGCTGCGTGCATTCCGGTCCCGGCATCCGCCGAGCCGGCGGTGGAACCGGTGGTGAGCGGCTCCGCGGGAACAACCGGCTCCGCAGGAACCACGGGGGTTGTGTCGGTCACCGTTGTGTCCTTGTCCTTGTTCGCGTTGGCAGCCATCGCCGCCGCTGCGCCCGCTGCCGCCGCGATGCCTACGCCGGCAGCAACCTTGCCGGAGACGCCAGCCTTACCGGAATCGCCGCGGGAAGCGCCAGCATGCTCAACGCCGGGGGTGCCCACGGCAGAGCCGGTGTTAACGGAGCCGCGCCAAGCGCCGCTGGCATATCCTTCGTCCTCGATAAATTCCTTGAACCGCTGCAGGTCAGCCTCGGCCTGCCGGTCCACTACGTTCAATTTGTCCCCCACCTTCTCGACCAGCCCCTCGGGCTCGTATTCCAGGGTCAGCTGGATGGAGGTCTGGCCGCCCCCAACGTCCTCGAACTCCACCGCGCCGGCATTCGTGGCACCCTCGGTGGCGGCCCAGGCAACTTTGCGGTCGGGGACCTGCTCAAGGATCCGGGCTTCCCACTGGCGGCGGACTCCGCCGATTTCAGCAACCCACTCCAGCCGGTCATCGCTGAGCTGCGTCACGCTCTTGACGCCGCCCATGAAGTGCGGGAACTCCTCGAACTGGGTCCACTGGTTATAAGCGGTGCTCACCGGTACGTTCACCAGAATGCGTTTTTCGACCTTCGTGCTCATAACGTCTCCTTCGCTTTGCTGCCGGAAGCTGATGCGTCGGCAATAATCATCAGCATGCTTACCAATGTACCTTCTGGTCCGGCAGGATTCCAGAGTCCAACCAACTAGCGCCAACTGCCGTTCTGGAGATTCACAACGGCAGCCGGCGCTACTTGCTCGGGGTGGGACGGGAGCCCTAGTGCAGGTGCCGGCCCACCAAAGCCAGGTTCTGGATCGCCGCAAGCCCGAACTGCGCGGTGTCGTTGGTGGAAACGGTGGGCGCCTCGTCCACCGGCAGCAGCACGTCTGGCGGTGCGACCTTCCGGAGCGTGAATGCTGATCCGTGGTTGAGGTGTTCGCCGCCTTCGGCGAAGCTCTCCCACGCCCGCGCTGCCAGGGCCTCGTCGCCCAGCCGGGCCGCCGCATACGCCGTGAGCCGGCTGTGGGCCTGGGTGAGGTGGATGCCCTCCAGCGGCTGGCCCACAGCCTCCACCTGCTCCTCCTTCGTGGCAAGGAAGAGGCGGCAGTACTGCAGCCAGGCCCGCTCGAACCCGGGGTCGTCAACCAGGTCCACCAGTTCACTGCAGATCTCCACCAGCCCGAACACGGCGCTGAGGTGCGACACCTGGATCTGCTCCCGCCCGGTGTCGAACCGGCCCCTGTCCAGGTCGTACAACGCCTCGCCGGTGAGGAAGCCGTACTTGAGGGCGCCGATGTCCGCCATGGTGCCCAGCAGCCGGTCCCGGGACCGGGGATTGCCGGTGCGTTCCCAGTCCGTGAGCCACGTGGCCGCGAGTGAGCCCCAGTCCGTGCCGAGGCCTACGCCCAAGGCCCCGCGGTTGGGCCGGTAAGTGGCGGCGTCCGGGCGGACCTTGCGGACCGGATCCAGGCCCAGGAAGTTCTGGTCGCTGTCCACCAGTTCGGTGAGCAGGTCCCCGGTGCGCTCGTCCGCCGTGAGGTAGTAGTAGAAGCGGCGGTAGGCAGGGGTGCTGATCCGCAGTTGCTTGGCGCTGCAGCCCCAGTGCTGCACGTTGTGCCGGGAGCCCAGGCCCTTCCACGGCCCCAGATGGTAAACGTCCACCTCGCCTGTATGCCGGGTCATGGCTTCGGCGAAGCGGAAGATGTCCGCACGGCCGGAGCGCAGGTAGGAGTACCAGAGCCACAAATCCGGGGAGAGTTCCGAGTTGTCCCACGCGTAACCGCCCACGTCATAGCGCCACACGTGCCGGTCGAAATCGTACGTGTGCATGACGTCGCCGTAGTTCCAGAACCCGTACCACCGGCGCTGTTCCACCTGGCCCGCGTAGAAGTCGAACAGGAAGTCCAGCCGGTCCTCCAGCCGCGCACGTGCCGGAGTGCTGCGGTCCACGGGATCCCAATCACCGAAAACGCCCGCGGAATGCAGGTATTCCGGGGTTGCCTGCAGGAGGGCCGGGGCGCAGGCCCACGCTGCATCGGCTGCGAGGCTTTCGGTGGAGGGCGTAGCGTCATAGGCGAACAAGGTCAGCTCATGGGTGCGGGCAATTCCGGTGGGGTTGCCGAACCCCGGTTCATAGTCCTCGTACGTGATCTCCAGTCCCTCAAGCTGATCTTCGAAGGTGTCCTGGCCCAGGCCGTCATGGTAGAACCGCAGGTCCATCGGCTGGGCCTCGGGGGAGTACAGCCATGCCGTCAGGGATGCTTCAGCACCCGCGGCGCCCCGGATGTCCAACTGCCCCGGATGCGACTGCCAGAAGTCCTTGATGCCCACGCCCAGGCCGCCCCGCGGATCGCTGAGCGAGCAGAAGCCGGCCGACCGTGTGCCGCCGGAGATGCCCACCCAGCCGTGGCCGCGGGCTGTCCGCTTCCGCAGTTCAAAGCCGTCGGCGCTGAGCTGGGTGAGGGTGTAGTCTCCCCAGCCGGGGATGAGGTGCAGGCGCTCCGACACATCCGTATTCCACGTTTCAGGAGCAGGTGTGGCGCGTCCGGCCACTTGTGCTTCCCGCACCTCCGCGCCGGGGTCCCGGCGGAGCCCCGTGAGCCCGCGGACGGCTTCGGCGAGGAAGCCGCCGTCCGCTCCCGCGATCCGGACATGGCGGTTGTGCAGTTCGTCCTCCAGCGGCACCGTGAAGCGCACCCCCAGTCCGGCCAGGAAGTCCCGTTCCGCGTCCCCGTCCCAGATGAAGGAATGCACCATGCGCACGCTGCGGGCATTGGCGTAGAAGTAGAACCGCACCACAAACGGAAGCCAATCCTGCTTCTCACTTCCCGTGGTGTCCGGCCGGTGGGTCCCTTCCAGCCGCACCACCGCGCGGACGGGCCCGCTTTGTTCCACTGCGACGGCGGTCACTTCGCCGGTGAAGGCCTCCCGGCGCACGCTTCCTGCGCCTTCGGAAAGGCCGTCCTGCAGCAGGCTGACCAGCTGGGCATCCCGGGCCACTTCCCGCCCGTCCCGGGAGAGGCTGCTGAACAAGGTGGCCCCCGCGCGGTTGAGCACCATGGTCAGGGCTCCGGTATCGATGGTGAGGGCGTCGTCACCTTCGGCGACCGTGACCGAGGCAGTGCCCGACGGCGGCCGGCCGGGGGCGGTGGCGGCGTCGCCGTCGGTGGTCACGTGGTAGGCGTCCGACGGCGGGTCTGTGGCCGGCAGGGCGATCCCCGCCCACTTCAGGGAGCCGTCCGGCCACGTGGCCAGGGGCCAGGCCTGGCTGGCGACGCGGGTGCCGGCAGCGTCCTGTACGGCCAGGGCGTCCACGCCGGGCACGGTGCCGCGTGGGAACGGCATGCCCCATGTGGTTCCGCTGCTGATTTCTGTCGGGGCCTGGCCGTCGATCCACCTGATGAGGGTGTTGTCCGTCATGTCATCCAATTCCGCTGCTGATGGGGCGCTCCGAACACCCGCTTAGGGAGCGGAAAGCGCTTTCTTGATCGAACTACAACGTAGTAGACCATCCGTGGGCACGCAAGGGGTTTCGCCGGGCGGGACAGCTGCCAGGACGGAAAAGGGATTAGCGGTAGCTGGTCAAAACGGCGCGGGCAGACCGCGGCGGGACGCTACTTACCGGCGGCACCCTGGTTAGCGGTGCCGTCGTCGTCCGCACCTTCGGCGGGGTCCTGGGAGTGGACGCGGAGATCGGTGGGATCCGCGTCCGGATCACCTTCCGCGGGCGCCTGGTTGTGGACCCGGTCGTCGTCGTCCTTTGCTGGAGTGTTGGTCATGGCTGCTCTTTGTTGTTGAAGTGACGGGTTCGTTGAGGCGTGCGGGTTTGATGAAGCGGTGGGCGCTGGTTCGCGGTATCCCTCATTCAGCCCCCACCGCCCGGAGCTGTCAAGGACTCCCCGGCACTCTGGCCGCCGCCGTGCTTCTGTGCTGGACTGGTGGGGCAGTGGGCACCAACCGCCGTTCCCGGCCTCCGCCGCGGGGGTATGGCACCATTCCAGCCACAGTCAGCCAGCCGGCCGCGGCCGGCCCTTGGGAAGGATTACTCATGGCACAGTACAAAATCGGGTATTTCGTAGGCAGCCTGGCCAGCGGCTCCATCAACCGGGTCCTGGCCAAAGCCTTGATCAAACTCGCGCCGGAGGAACTGGAATTCTCCGAAATCCCCATCAAGGACCTCCCGCTCTACAGTTACGACTACGACGCCGATTTTCCGCCGGAGGGCCGTGCCCTCAAGGAAGCTATCGAAGCCGCGGACGGGATCCTCTTCGTGTCCCCCGAATACAACCGCTCCATCCCGGGCGCCCTCAAGAACGCCATTGACTGGGGATCCCGCCCCTGGGGCACCAACTCGTTTGCCCGTAAGCCCACCGGCATCATCGGCGCCTCGCCGGGCAGCATCGGGACGGCGGTGATGCAATCCTCCATGCGGGCCGTTTTGAGCTTCCTGGACGCGCCGCAGCTCAACGCCCCGGAGGCGTACGTCAAGTACGACCCCGCCGTTTTCGCTGACGACGGCGAGGTCAAGGACGAATCCACCGCCAAGTTCCTGCGCCACTACATGGACGAGTACGCGGCGTTCGTAGCCAGGGTCCTGGCTGCCAATGCACCCGGCCACATCGGTGACCTGGAGCCGGACAGCGCCAAGCTCTCCCGCTGATTTTCCGGTTCTCCGCCCGGCATACGGATGCCCGCCGTCCCAGCGACGGCGGGCATCCGGGTTCTTGGTCCGCCAGGCATTCCAGCGGTTGGGCCCTGTCCAGCGGTTCAGTCCAGCGGCAGGGTCACTGTCACGCTGGTGCCGCGGCCGGGTGTGGAGCTGATGTCCACGGCCCCGCCGGCTTCCTGCACAGCAACGGCCATCAGGCGCAGCCCGTACCCGTGGTTCCGCCCGCAGCTGGCGAGGCTGCTGTCAAAGCCCGCGCCGTCGTCGGCCACCACAAGGCGGATCCCGTGGTCAACGGCCGCAAGCTGGATGTTCAGGCTGGACGCGGACGAGAACTTGAACGCGTTGCTCAAGGCCTCGCGGGCGGACTGGTACAGGAGGGACGCGCAGTCCGCCGGGATCTCGATGCCCCAGTGCGGAGTATCCCAGTGGACCGCGGTCCCGCGCTGGCGCAGGGGAGCCGTCAACCGGTCGATGCAACCGGCCAGGCCCAGCGTGTGGAAGTCCAGCGGCTGTTTGTCCGTCAGCACGCCCCCCACGGTTGTGACTTCGGTTTCCAACGCTGCTTTGCTTCCCATGACGTCCTGCTCCCCACAAGCTGGTTTGGTCTAATGGCTTCAGCGTGGACCTGGAAGTTCTAGGGATCGCAAGGATTGACTCAAGATCCCATCAATTCTCAGCGCGCTGCCTGACGGGAGCCGTAAGCGGGGTTGACCCGGCTGCCGCCCGGCCATGGCCGGCTTTGTTTCATATCCAGCGGGCTGGGGACGGAAGACGTATGCCTACTTGGTTGATGTCACTTGTCTGGGGCACCGGTGCCGGTGCCGCCCTGGTCCTGGGCGCCGCCGTTTCCTGGCGGTGGTCCATACCGTCCAAAGTCGTCTCCACGATCATGGCCTTCGGAGCCGGCGTGCTGATCTCGGCCCTTGCCTTTGAGCTGGTGGACGAGGCCGTCAAGGGCGGCGGCCTGTGGCCCACTGCCGCAGGGTTCCTTGCCGGTGCCGTGGTGTACGTGGGTGCCAACATGCTCCTGGCCCGGGCCGGAGCCAAGCACCGCAAACGGTCAGGGGACCAGCAGCCCTCCGAAAAGGACGATCCGGGCAGCGGCACGGCCATCGCCGTCGGCGCCCTGCTGGACGGTGTCCCGGAGTCCGTGGTGCTGGGCGTCGGCCTGTTGGCCGGGGGAGCGGTCAGTCCCGCCATGCTGGCGGCGGTCTTTATCTCCAACGTGCCGGAAGGGCTCTCCGGAACGGCCGGCATGAAGAAGGCAGGCCGGAGCAGCGGCTACGTGTTCGGGCTGTGGGGCGGCATTGCGGTCCTCAGCGGGCTGGCCGCACTGCTGGGGTACGTGGCGCTGGAGAATGCACCCGACGAGCTGGTGGCATTCATAACCGCCGTTGCCGCTGGCGGCATCCTGGCGATGCTGGCTGACACCATGATCCCGGAGGCCTTCGAGGAGCACCACAGCCTGGCCGGGCTGACCGCGTCCGTGGGGTTCCTGACGGCCTTCAGCGTGCACCACATGGGGTGACGGAGCGGAGGGCCCCTGCAGCCGGTGCCGCACTGACACGGTGCCAAAGACCACGCACCGTGCCCGCAGCATGTAGCGTGCAGGGAGATCAATAGCCTGAGGGGGCAGAGCTTTGAATTTCACCTATTACGGGCAGCAGCCGCCGCAACCGTTGACGTTGTTCTGGAAGCTCGTCATCACGCTCGCCGCAGTCGTTGGCGTTTCCACATGCGCGGTCCTCGGGCTCATTTACGTGCACTTCTTCGTGGGGACCCCGGCGACTTTGGGCGTGCTGGAGCGGCAGTTGACCAAGCAGGATGCCATTCCCGCCATCCAGGATGAGGAAGGCGACGCGAAAATCGGCGAGGCCCGCTTCCTGGCCTCGTACGAGGACATCTCCTACTACGCGGCGCCCGGCATGATTTCGGGGGTGGCGTGCCTGGTGGGAAAGTCGCCCTGGGACGACTACTGGTCCTACTGGGAAGCGTGCGGCGAGATCCGTGATGGCCGGGACGTCCTGGTGCAAGTGCAGGACCCCGACTCCAGGGGGATCATGTTCGTTCCCGACCAGTTCGACCATAGCCCGCTGGAACGGGACGGCTGGGTCACCCTGCACCGCAACCTGCTGATCCTGCCCCTGTCTGACGCGCCGCAGCCGGACGGCCCCCCGCAGCCGGACGGCCCCCCGCAGCCGGCCGGGCCGCCGCAACCGGGGGAACGGGTGGCCAGCAACGCCCTGGAGCGGGAGATACCGGTCCAGGGAACGTTGGAGTAAACCGGGCACGCGCCAAGCAGACTGCTCCGCCGGCCTCAAGGGGCCCTGCTCCCGGCCCTTGCTAAGGTGGACGCCACTGCGCCCCGGGGAAGCATGTGCCCTACACGAGCACGGGCGCCGTGAGCCTGCCATCCCGCATGGTGGCCACTGCATCCGTCAGCGGCACGAACTCCGTGTCATGGGTGACCATCACCGTTGCCACCGAAAACTCCGTGGTCACCTGGCGCAGCAGGCCGATGATCGAGGCGCTGCGCTCGTGGTCCAGCGCGGCAGTCGGCTCATCCACCAGCAGCACCTTGGGGCTGCCCATGAGCGCCCGGGCAATGTTCACCCGCTGCCGCTGCCCGCCGGAGAGCTGGTGCGGCAGCTTCCCGGCGCCGGCGCCGAGCCCCACGACGTCCAGCAGGGCAGCTGCCTTGGCCCGGGCCGCCCGGACCGGCCGGCCGCGCAGGTGGTCGCCGATGATGAGCTGTTCGACGGCGGTGAGCGAGGGGAGCAGGTTGGGCTGCTGGAAGATGATGCCCACCTTGCTCCGGCGCAGGGCGGTGAGCTCCCTGTCCCTGAGGCCGGTGGTGTCGGTCCCGTCAATGATGACCTTCCCGCGGGTGGGGCGGACCAGGGTGGCTGCGGCAGCCAGGAGGCTGGACTTGCCCGAGCCGGAGGGTCCCACGAGCGAGACCAGCTGCCCGGCGTGCGCGGTGAGGCTGACCGCGTCCAGGGCGGTGGTGGTTCCGCTGCCGTCGGGATATTCGAGGGTGACATCGAGCATTGACAGGGGAGCAGGTGTGGAGGAAGGCATGGGTTTTCCTTTCGGGAAGCGGGAGGGTTTAGTTGCCGCCGAGGGCCAGCAGCGGATCGACTGTGGTGGCGCGCCGGACGGCGAGGGCGGCGCCGGCCAGGCCCAGGGCGACGATCCCGACGACGGGCACCACCGTGGTGCCTGGGCCCAGCAGGAAGGGGGCAGCCTTGGCTGCGAGTGATCCGGCGGCGACGCCCGCGGCTCCACCTACGCCCGCACCTGCCACCAGGACGATCGCGGCCTGGGCCATCGCGTCCCGGAGGATGTAGGAACCGGGAGCGCCCATGGCCTTCAGGACTGCGATATCGCGGGTCCGCTGGATGGTCCAGACGGTCAGGAACGCCACGATCACCAGGGCCGAGATCCCGTACAGGAACGCCTGCATCAGGGTCAGGGAGCCGTTCTCGCTCTTAAAGGAGCCCAGCGCCTGGAAGGAACCGGTGCGGGACTGGCTGACGGTGGCCGCCGCAGCATCCGCCGCGGCCTCGTCCACCGCCGCCCCGCCGGCGTAGGTGACAGCGACCACGGTGGCCAACTGCCCGCCGTCGGACATGTGCGCCGTCTTGGCCCACGCCGGGAGCGCCGTCCACACCACGCTGGTGTGCGCGTACCACTGGTCCGGCACCACGGCGGCGACGGAGAGGTCAACACCGCCCAGGGAAACCGTGTCCCCCTGGCCAACGGACAGTGCCTCCGCGATCGAGCTGCCCACCACGGCGGTGCCGGCAGTGACCCCGGTCGGCGCCAGCGAACTCCCCGGAGTGACGCCGAAAACAGCTACGTTCGCCGTGGCCGAACCGCTGGCCGTTTGCGCCCGGGTCTGGGTGATGCCGAGCGGCTCGGCTGACCGGACCCCGGGCTGGTTCCGCCAGCGGTCAACCTGGGCTGCGGTCACGGAGCTGTCCGTGTAGGACGCTTTGGGTTCGGCTTTCCCCGGCACCCCGAAAGCGATGGTGTCCACCGGCCGGGCGGAGGACGCGCCCAGCTTGTCGATGGCCGAGGTGGACTGCTCGGCGAGCCCAGCCGTCAGGCCGGACAGCATGACCAACAGCAGGGTGATCAGGGCTACGACGCCGCCCATCATGGCGAACCGGCCTTTGGCGAAGCGGATGTCGCGGATTGCCAGGAACACGTTGTTTCTTCTCTCATCAGGGTGGATTCTTCTGTCCTTTCCACTCTTCCGGCGGCAGTCCCCGGCGGCATCGCGGGGACGGTTGATCTGCCGTCATGGAATGGTTGAACCCGGAGTCAACCTTTCGGTTGATCCAGGTCAGGCTTCCGCGGCATAAGCTGATGAAATGCCTGCCACGCCCCTGCTCCCATCACCCGCGGAGTCTGCCGGCATCCCGGCGAAGGGGCCCCTGAATGCCCTGGAAAATGCGTCGTCCGCGGCCATCCTCCGGGTCCTGCGCGTCACCCTCCACACGGGTTTTGCGGTGCTGCTGGCCGTGGCCCTGGTCCGGGTGTTCGTGGCCGGCGGTCCGCTGCGCTGGCTGTGGGCGGCCGCCGGCGTCGTCCTTGCCGCTGTTTACCTGGCCGGGACGGTCCTCGAAAAGCGGCATGCCGAGGCCAGGACCGGGTTCAACCCGCGCCGCTATGGCCTGCTGTGGCTGGGGCTCGTTTCAGCTTTGTGGGCGTTCCTGCTTGCCGGCAGTGCCGACTTTGCCTGGCTGGCCTTCCCGATCTTCTTCCTGCACCTGCATCTGCTGCCCCGCCGCGCCGCACTGCCGGCGATCACGCTGATGACCCTTGCGGTGATTGCCTCCCAGTGGGCAGCGAGCGGTGCCCCGGTCCCGCACGCTGCCGCCGTCGTCGGGCCAGTGCTGGGGGCTGTCTTCTCCGTGATCACCGGCCTTGCCTACGCCGCCCTGTACCGGGAAGCCGAGAACCAGCGGCGCGCGGCGGACGAGCTGCGCCGAACCCGGGAGGAACTGGCCAGGTCGCAGCATGAAGCGGGAATGCTGGCGGAGCGCGAGCGGCTGGCCCGGGAAATCCACGACACCCTGGCACAGGGCCTGTCCAGCATCGTGCTCCTTGGACGGGCAGCGGGGCAGTCACTGGATGAGGGTGATGCCGCCACGGCTTCGGCCCGCCTGGCATTGGTGCAGCAAACCGCGGCGGACAACCTTGCCGAGGCGCGCAGCTTCGTCCGCGGCCTGGCGTCGCCGCAGCTGGAGGGGGCCACGCTGGTTGAAGCCCTGCAGCGGCTGTGCGGCCGGACCGAGACTGATGCCGCGGCGTCGGGAGTGGCACTGCGGTGCCGGCTGGAAGTGGACGGTGAGCCGCGGGAACTGCCCCAACCCGTGCGCGTGACCCTGCTGCGGGCGGCACAGGCGAGCCTCGCCAACGTCCGCGAACACGCGCGGGCCGCGACCGCCGTCGTCAGCCTGGCCTTCCTGGGCAACGAGGTGACCATGGACATTTACGACGACGGCGCGGGCTTTGACCCGATGGCTGCGGCAGCTGCCACGAACGCCGACGACGGCAGCGGGTTCGGGCTGCGCTCGCTGGCGGAACGCGTCACGGCCCTGGACGGATCGGTGGCAGTGGAGGCAGCACCGGGTGAAGGCACGGTGGTGGGCATCCGGCTGCCCGTGGAGGGCGGAAGCGATGGGTGAGGTGCGCGTCCTGCTGGTGGATGACCACCCTGTGGTCCGCGCCGGGCTCAGGGCCATGCTCACCGGTGTCGAAGGGATTTCAATAGCCGCGGAAGCCGCCGACGGAAGGGCCGCGCTGCATGAGCTGGCGCGGCTGACCGCGCTGGGTGAGGCACCGGATGTTGTGCTCATGGACCTGCAGATGGGGGAGGGGATGGACGGCGTCGCGGCCACCGCTGAAATCCGGAAGCTCCTGGGCGCGCCGCCGGTGCTCATCCTCACCACGTATGACACCGACGCAGATATCCTCGCCGCGGTGGAGGCGGGGGCCGGCGGCTACATGCTGAAGGACGCGCCGCCCGAACAGCTGCGCCAGGCGGTCCTGCAGGCGGCGGCGGGCGGCACGGTCCTGGCGCCCCGGGCAGCGGCGCTGCTGATGGACCGGATCAGCAACCCCGGCACCTCGCTCACTCCGCGGGAGGTGCAGCTGCTGGAACTGCTGGCCACCGGCCTGTCCAACCGCGCAATCGCCAAGCAGGTCTTCATCTCGGAGGCCACGGTCAAGACGCACCTGGTGCACATCTACGGCAAGCTCGGCGTGGACAACCGGACCGCCGCCATCGCCGTGGCCACCCAGCGGAGGATCATCCGGCCGCCGGGTGCCAAGGGCTGACTTTCGCTGAAGCGCGGCAGCGGTACCGTGCAGTAGGTTTATTCCACTGCCCCCAGGCCACGTTGTTCAAAGGAGAATGCATGTCCCGTCCGGTTCCAGCCGTTGATGCCCTTCTTGCCACCTATGGTGCGGCCGACGCGTGCGCGGCGGACCTGCTGTGTGACAACCACAATCCCGACGTCGTTGCCTTCACGGTGGTCGCGGCCGACCTCTCCGCGGAGGACATCACCTACGGCGAGCTCCGGGAGCGATCGGAGCGGGGAGCCGCCGCCCTGGCGGAGCTGAGCATCGGGCCCGGAGACGCCGTCGCCACCCTGATGGGGAAATCGGCAGACCTTGTAGTCATGCTCCTGGCCATTTGGCGGCGCGGGGCCGTCCATGTGCCGCTGTTCACGGCCTTTGCATGGCCGGCCATCGAGCTTCGCCTCACAGCGTCCGGTGCCAAGGCTGTGATCACCGACGCCGACCAGCGGGTGAAGATCCAGGAAACCGGAGCCGTCGTCGTGGTTGCCGGTGCAGAAGCCGCCCAGCCGGACCTGGCCCTCGCGCCGCTCCTGGCCAGGCAGCAGCCCGGGATCGCGTCCGAAACCGTTGGCGGTGACGGCGCCCTGGTGCTGATCTTCACCTCCGGAACCACCGGCGCCCCCAAGGGTGTGCCGGTGCCGGTCCGGGCGCTGGCTGCCTTCCGCCAGTACGTGGAACTGGGCCTGGACGTCAGTGAAGAGGACGTCTTTTGGAACGCAGCAGACCCGGGCTGGGCCTACGGCCTGTACTACGGGATCCTCGGACCCATGGCGGCGGGACGGCGGAACCTCCTGCTGCGCCCAGGGTTCTCACCCGAACTCAGCTTCAAGGTGCTGGAGGCATTTTCCATCACCAACTTCGCCGCTGCTCCCACCGTCTACCGCACCATGCGCGCGAAAACCGACGCCGGAACCGGACCCTTCCAGCTTCGACGGGCGTCGTCGGCCGGCGAACCGCTGACGCCGGAGGTGATCAGCTGGGCACGGGAGGTGCTGGGCGTTCCGGTGCGGGACCACTACGGGCAGACTGAACACGGGATGATGATCATCAACGCCTGGCATGACGACGTGAGGACGGAACTGAGGCCGGGTTCCATGGGCCGGCCCCTGCCGGGGTGGAGCTGTGCGGTCCTTAAGGACAACGCCGACGAGCCTGCCGCCCCGGGGGAACTGGGACGTGTTGCCGTCAACGTGGCAGGCAGTCCGATGATGTGGTTCAGGGGGTATCAGGACGCCCCGGAGAAGACCGCCGAACGGTTCAGCGCGGACGCGCAGTGGTACCTGACCGGCGACGCGGGCATGGTGGATGATGACGGCTTCTACTTCTTTTCCTCCCGCGATGACGACGTGATCATCATGGCCGGCTACCGGATTGGGCCGTTCGAAGTGGAGAGCGTCCTGTCCACCCATCCGGCCGTGCTGGAGAGTGCCGTGGTGGGCGCCCCCGACGAACTGCGCGGAGAGGTCCTCGAGGCCTATGTTGTCCTGGCGGACGGGACCATCGGCAGCGACGCTTTGGTGGCTGAACTCCAGGCGATGGTCAAGACGCAGTTTGCGGCCCACGCTTATCCGCGCCGCATTCACTTTGTACAGGACCTGCCAAAGACGCCCTCGGGGAAGCTGCAGCGCTACATCCTGAGGCAGCAGCGGGCGGCGGAACCCGGGAGGTAGCAGGACTGATGTTTGCCTGAAAAATCCCGCGCCTTGTCTGGAGCCTTTTCTGCCGGGGCCTGTTAGCTTGGAGGCCCAGCCAATGAAGGAGGAGCGATGTCCATCAATTCACCTGACTCACTGCCCGAAGATCCGCAGGACGCGGCCGCCAAGCCCGCGACCGGCGCCGGCAAGGGCAATGCCGACGGCGGGATCCCCGGAGGCAAGGACGGCGTCGGCATCTCCGACGGTGCTGAGCCGAACACCTTTGAACCCGAGGAGGACCCGGACGCTGCGGCAGGCGCGGCGGACGACTGAACGCTCCGGCGTACCTGGGCCACTGCTCAAGGTTCGCTCAAGATTGCCCCAAGCCCGCGGTTTTGGACGTTCTGCCTGGCTACCGGCCGGTAATTTTAAAGCGCTTCCAGTCAGTTCCCCGGTAGGAAGCATTGGAAGCCCCTGCGCTGGAGCTTGACTCGCGCGGGGGCTTCCCCCCACCTCAGGGCTGTCTCACCGGGTGGCAAGGGCCACGGGCTGGAAGTGCTCGACCACCGGAAATGGCTCGTAGAAGTGGTGCAGCAGCGCCCGCTGAGCACCGCCCCATTTTCGCAGGGTCAACCTTGAACCCGGCATGCCGGTCAGCGGATTCCGTTGATGCCGTGGCATGGCCTGTACGATCTCCGGGGGACCCTTTGCGGTCGGAAAGGGGACGGGAATTGGCCGGCATTCATTTCACGGGGACGGCTCTCAGGGACGCAGCGGACCGTGACGAAGTACTGCAGGAATATGGCCTGCCGTCCTCCACCGCAGAGGCACCCCGCCACCCCGCTGTGGAACTCTCCCTTGAACCCCTCCAGAACCTGGTAGAGCTGGCCGCCAAGCTCTGCGGTGTCCCTTTCGGCGTCATCAACGTGGTCACATCGGATGAGCAACGCCAAGTGGCAGCCGTCGGTTTCGAAGCCGCCGTGTGCGCACGGGAGGACTCAATGTGCGCCCAGGTCTTCCTCTCGGGGAAGACAACCGTTGTTCCTGACGCTTCCCTGGACCCCCGGCTTGTATCGAATCCCTTTGTGACCGGGGAGATTGCTGCCGTGCGGTTTTACGCCTCGGTGCCGCTGGAGACGTCGTCGGGGTTCGTGCTCGGATCGCTGTGCGTCTTCTCCAATACAACTGGCATGCAGGACCAGGGCCAGCTGGACATGCTGGAGATCCTGGCCCGCCAGGCAGTGCAGCTCCTGGAACTCCAGCGGCGTACCCTCCAGCTGAACACGGCCCTGGAGGAAGTCCGGGAAAGCAACGCAAAGCTGGCAGAGTTCGCGGGCCGCGTCAGCCATGACCTGCGTGGCCCCCTGACCACCATGCTGGGCTACGTGGAGCTGGCCGGGGATGAGGTGGACGGCGACCATCCGGCGGCCGAGTACCTTCAGTTCGTTGGCTCCAGCGGGCATAGGATGCTTCGCATGCTCGAGGATGTCCTGACCTATTCACGGATGGGCGGAGGCATCCAGCGCCGGCACACGTCACTCCACGCTGTGGCATCGGAGGTGGCCAGGGACCTGGGCCTGTCGTTCGGCCCCGGCTCTGTCCTGGACAGCGAGGACATGACGCTCCATGTGGACCGCGGCCAGCTGCGCACCCTGCTGCAAAACCTGGTGGCCAATGCGGTGAACTACCAAAGTCCTGAGCGGGACCTGGCGGTGCGGATCAGCGGCATCTCGAATTATCACGGATCCACCGTCGTGGTGGCCGACAACGGCAAGGGGATAGCGCCGGAGGACCGGCAGCGCGTTTTGGAGCCACTGGTCCGGCTGCACCGGGAGGGTGACGGGCAGGGCTCGGGGCTGGGCCTGGCCATTTGCCGCCGGATCGCTGAAGCACACGGAGGCGAGCTGAGCCTCAAGGAGAGTCCAGGCGGAGGAACCACGGCCGTGATCAGTTTCCCCGCCGGCACGTAAGCGAACCTTCGGAAGAACAGGGACGGGGCCGGCTGCGCTGGCAGCCGGCCCCGTCCCTGTTCAGTCCATGGGTGGGGTCAGTCCAGGTCGAACCGGTCCAGCTCCATGACCTTAGTCCAGGCGGCCACGAAGTCGTTGACGAACTTCTCCTTGGCATCGTCGCTGGCGTAGACCTCGGCGAGGGCCCGCAGCTGCGAGTTGGAGCCGAAGACCAGGTCCACCGGCGTGGCCGTCCACTTCAGTTCGCCGGTGGCAACGTCGGTGATTTGGTAGACGTTCTCCCCGGACTCTGACGCCTTCCACTTGGTGCCGGGCGAGAGCAGGTTGACGAAGAAGTCGTTCGTCAGGACCTGCGGCTTGTCCGTCAGGACGCCGTGGCTGGAACCGCCCACGTTGGTGCCCAGGGCGCGCATGCCGCCCACCAGCGCCGTCATTTCCGGAGCAGTAAGGTCCAGCATGTACGCCTTGTCCAGCAGCAGCGTTTCCGGCTGCAGCTTCAGCCCGGGGCGCAGGTAGTTGCGGAACCCGTCTGCCCGCGGCTGCAGGTACTGGAAGGACTCGACGTCGGTCTGGTCCTGCGAAGCGTCCGTACGGCCGGCGCGGAACGGCACAGTGACGGGGAACCCGGCGTCGGATGCTGCCTTTTCGACGGCGGCCGCACCGCCCAGGACGATCAGATCTGCCAGAGAGACCTTCTTGCCGCCGGTCTGGGCTGAGTTGAACTCCTCCTGCACCTTTTCGAGGACCGGAAGAAAGGTTGCCAGCTGCTCCGGTTCGGAGGCTTCCCAGCTGCGCTGCGGTTCCAGCCGGATCCGGGCACCGTTGGCGCCGCCGCGCCGGTCCGTCTTGCGGTAGGTGGCGGCGGAGGCCCAGGCCGTGCCGGCCAGCTGCGGAATGGTCAGGCCGGAATCCAGCAGTTTGGCCTTCAGGGAGGCGATGTCCTGGTCGTCGATCAGTTCATGGTCGACGGCGGGAACGGGATCCTGCCACAGCTGTGCTTCCGGAACCCAGGGGCCCAGCATGTGGGGTCCCACGGGTCCCATGTCACGGTGCAGCAGCTTGTACCAGGCCTTGCCGAATGCCAGGGCGAACTCGTCCGGGTTCTTCAGGAAGCGGCGCCCGATCTCCTCGTAGACGGGGTCGAAGCGCAGCGACAGGTCCGTGGTGAGCATCGTGGGGCGGTGCTTCTTTTTGGGGTCGTGGGCGTCCGGGATGATCTCCGGGGCGTCCTTGGCGACCCACTGGTGCGCGCCACCGGGGCTCTTGACCAGTTCCCACTCGTACTCGAACAGGATCTCCAGGAAGCGGTTGCTCCACTGGGTGGGCTTATCCGTCCAGGTGACCTCGAGGCCGGAGGTGATGGTGTCGGCGCCCTTGCCGGAACCGTAGTTGCTGAGCCAGCCCAGGCCCTGCGCCTCCAGGTCTGCGCCTTCCGGCTCGGGGCCCACGTGTGCATCGGCGGGGCCGGCGCCGTGGGTCTTGCCGAACGTGTGGCCACCGGCGATCAGGGCGAAGGTCTCTTCATCGTTCATCGCCATCCGCTTGAACGTTTCGCGGATGAAAGCGGCTGCCGCCACCGGGTCCGGGTTGCCCATGGGGCCTTCGGGGTTGACGTAGATCAGGCCCATTTCGGTGGAACCGACGTCCTCGGCCATCTGGCCCTCGCCGATGTAGCGCTCATCGCCCAGCCAGGCGTCCTCGGGGCCCCAGAAGATCTCTTCCGGCTCCCACACGTCCTCGCGGCCGAAGGCGAAGCCGAACGTTTCGAATCCCATCGACTCCAGGGCCACGTTGCCCGCCAGGACCAGGAGGTCGGCCCAGGAAACTTTCTGGCCGTACTTCTGCTTGACCGGCCACAGCAGCCGCCGGGCCTTGTCCAGGTTCGCGTTGTCCGGCCAGCTGTTCAGCGGCGCGAACCGCTGGCCGCCGTCGCCCGCTCCACCGCGGCCGTCATGGACGCGGTAGGTGCCGGCCGCGTGCCAGCTCATGCGGATCATCAGGCCGCCGTAGTGGCCGAAGTCCGCCGGCCACCAGTCCTGGGAGGTGGTCAGGACCTCGGTGATGTCGCGCTTGAGGGCCTCGACGTCGAGCTTCTGGAATTCCTCGCGGTAGCTGAAGGAGGGGTTCAGGGGGTTGCTCGCACGGCCGTGTGCGTGCAGCACGGAAAGGTCCAGCTGGTTGGGCCACCAGTCCTGGAGGGTCCGGGGCCGGTGCCCCTTGGGCTGCGGCGAATCAATCGCCGGGTTTTCACTTTCGCTGCCCTGGGCTGTGGCGCTGCCGTGGGCCACCGGGCACCCGCCGTCAGCCTTCTGGTCCAGGCCCTGCGCGCTGCCCGGCGTCGGGACCGGGGGATGGTCTTGGGGTTCGGTCATGTGCTTATTCCTTCCGTTGAGCCGAGGCCGCGGTTGGACTCGGGCAGCCGGTGCAACCCTCCTATTTGAACATGGACGCGGGGGCGGTGGAGACCCCTCCTTCGACGCCGGTTTCCGTCGCTTAAGTTAGCGGTTCGTAACAGTTGGTCAACCGGTTGTGGGACTTCCGCCGCCTTATTTCATAATCGAAAGTGCGGATCCCGGGGGCAGATCCGCGCGCCAACCATCCCGTCCCACTCTTGCGTGGCGACCTTCAAAGTTTCAGGAAACAACTTCATGGACGGTTCAAGCCTTGTCGCCCTCTTCCTCGCACGGAGCGACGATACTGCCACCAGCGCCCTGCCGCGCGCGCCGAAGAAGGTCCGGGCAAAGAAGCCCGGCCTATCCCGGCGGGAAGCCCTCCGGGGCCGGCTGGCAAGTGCCCTGCACCGCCTTGCCTGGGCAATTGAACCTGACGCGAACGGCACGTACTAAGCGCACTTTTAGTGCGTTGAGCCCAATTCGATCAGCAGGACGCCGCCGATAATGAGGCCGAGTCCCAGCATCATGACGGCCGTGATGGTCTCCTTGAAGAAGATACGGCTGGCTACGGCAGTCAGCGCCACGCCTGCTGCTGCCCAAATGCCGTAGGCAACGCCGAGGGCCATCCCTTGGTCGAGCGTCAGCGTCAGAAGCGTGAAGGCGACGACGTAGCCGACCGCGACCGGTACGTACCAGCGCCGCTTTCCGCCGGAGGCCACGCGCAGGAACAGGGTGGCGGTCACCTCCGTCAGGATCGCACCCGCCAGCAACAGCCACATCATGGGCTGACCATTTCCTTCGCCGGTTCCTCGGTGGGCACCTTGTGTGAGCCGAGTTCAACGCACAGCACCCCACCGATTACCATGGCGACGCCGACCATCATCAGTGGAGTCAGTGCCTCGCCGAAAATGAGGGCCGCCAGCAGCACGGTGAGGGTCACGCCCAGGGCGGCCCAGATACCGTAGGCAACGCCAAGGCCCAGTCCTTTGCGGAGGACCGCGGCGAGGAAAGCGAAGGAGGCGGCGTACCCGAGGACAACCACGGCGAAGAGGGCAGGATTATCGAGGGCGGCCTTCAAGGAGAGGGACGCCGTCACCTCACTCAGAATCGCCGCGGCGAGAAAAATCCACTTCATCCATCAGTCCTTGCACGTCTTTTGGGCTGGTTCCCGTGGGTGCAACGCCGCGATTGCACCTGGTGTTCCCCTGCCTCCCCCAGATCCAGCCCCCTGCCGCAGATCTGCCGAGTTAATCCGGCTCCCGTACGCCCTGAGAGAACCCGGCAAGTTCCTCCCAAAACGCCCGGTTAAGTCCCAGTTTCCGGACGTACACTGACCTCGCACCACCTTTTGTGGACACACCGTCAGGTTGGAGCCTGCCTTGCTCTGGAAGTTGCTTGTCGAATACCTGCGGCCGCACCGGCCGCTGCTGGTCGCCGTCGTGGTGTTCCAGCTGGCGCAATCCATCGCGTCGCTGTACCTGCCCACGTTGAACGCCGACATCATCGACCAGGGTGTGGCCCGGGGCGACACCGGCTACATCATGTCCACGGGCAGCGTCATGCTGCTCATCACGCTGGCACAGATCGCCTGCGCCGTGGTGGCGGTGTACTTCGGAGCCAAGGCCGCGATGGGTCTGGGCCGGGACCTGCGCAGCGCCATCTTTGAACGCGTGGGCGAGTTCTCCGAGCAGGAGGTCACCAGGTTCGGCGCCCCCAGCCTCATCACACGCTCAACCAACGACGTCCAGCAGGTCCAGCAGCTGGTGTTGATGTCCGCGACGCTGATGGTGGCCGCACCCATGCTCAGCATCGGCGGCGTGATCATGGCCATCCGCCAGGACGCCCAGCTGTCCTGGCTCATCGCAGTGTGCGTGCCGGTGCTGCTGATCGCCGTCGGGCTGATCGTCACGCGGATGGTGCCGCTGTTCCGCAAGATGCAGGCCCGGATCGACACCGTCAACCGCGTGCTGCGCGAGCAGCTCACGGGCATCCGCGTGGTGCGGGCGTTCGTGCGCGAGGACATGGAAACCGCCCGCTTCGCCCGCGCCAACACTGACGTCACGGACGTTGCCCTGCGCGCCGGCCGCCTGATGGCCCTCATGTTCCCCGTGGTCATGCTGGTCCTGAACGTCTCCAGCGTGGCGGTGATCTGGTTCGGCTCGTTCCGGATCGAGGACGGGTCCATGCAGGTGGGCACCCTGATCGCGTTCCTGAGCTACCTGATGCAGATCCTCATGTCGGTCATGATGGCCACCTTCATGGCCGTGATGATTCCGCGCGCGTCGGTGTCCGCGGACCGCATCGGCGAGGTGCTGGGCACCAGCTCCAGCGTCCTTCCGCCCGAGAACCCGGTCACCAGCGCAGCCATGGCAGGCAGGCAGCGGCGCGGCGAGCTGGAAATGCGCGACGTCGGATTCGCCTACCCGGGTGCCGACCAGCCGGTCCTGGCCGGGATCAGCTTCACCGCCCGCGCGGGGCAGACGACGGCGATCATCGGCAGCACCGGATCCGGCAAGACCACGCTGGTGAACCTCATGCCCCGGCTCTTCGACGTCACCTCCGGCGCGGTGCTGATCGACGGCGTGGACATCCGCGACCTGGACCCGGACCTGCTGTGGGGGCACATCGGCCTGGTGCCGCAGCGGCCCTACCTGTTTTCCGGCACCGTTCGCAGCAACCTGCTGTACGGCAACCCGGACGCCACCGAAGATGAGCTGTGGGACTCGTTGGAGATCGCCCAGGCCCGCGACTTCGTGGAGCAGATGGAGGAGGGCCTGGACGCGCCCATCTCGCAGGGCGGCACCAACGTCTCCGGCGGGCAGCGGCAGCGGCTGGCCATCGCCCGGGCCCTGGTCAAACGGCCCGAGCTCTACATCTTTGACGATTCCTTCTCGTCCCTGGACACGGGCACGGACGCCCGGCTGCGCCAGGCGCTCAAGCGCAGCACCGCCGGTGCCACGATGGTGATCATCGCCCAGCGCGTGTCGAGCATTGTGGACGCGGACCAGATTTTAGTGCTCGACGACGGCAGGATCGTTGCGCAGGGCACGCACCATGAGTTGCTGGAGAGTTCCGGGACGTACCGCGAGATTGT
>Ga0308170_10000673_pt1 | contig 39434 bp, 38 predicted proteins | sample PhyBR2_2_FD_202136 | JGI IMG/M metagenome (GOLD analysis project Ga0308170, IMG submission 202136) | Phyllosphere microbial communities from UC Gill Tract Community Farm, Albany, California, United States - DLSLSB.R2 | ecosystem: Host-associated > Plants > Phyllosphere > Unclassified | place... | reverse complement strand
GAGTTCTCAAACAACAGACACACCCGGCACCACCCAAACCAACGTTCAGGATCGCTCCGGAGCAACTTTTCAAACTTACCCGATCCCCACCCCCGAAGCAAATCCATCTTCCAGGACCCACACCGAAATTGAAGACCGCCCCCACCACATTCCCGGCGCCCTAAAAAGCAACCAGAAACCGGCTTTGATTTGGGGGGTTGGCCGCTATTTTTCCGCTTCAGCGGCGGCGACTCAGAAAACAATACCCGCACACACCCCCCACCGCAAATCGCGCCTCTACGTGAGGTAGATCCGCGGAATTCCGGGGCAGGAGGGGCCGGTCATGCGCCCTGACTGTTTCCCTCCGCCTCAATTGCCATATGTGGGCTCCGGCACACCGGCAGGCGCGGCCGCCGCTACATAAGAAACAAGCCGGGGATCCCTTCCCAGAAAGGATGGATCCCCGGCTCGCCTCAGAACTGCCCGCGCCCTAACGCTCGCAGGCAACTCCATCGCCGTCGCGGTCCAGAGAAGAACTGTAACCGGGCTGACCCCTGTACAGCGGGGCAGCACCAGCCGCCTTCGCGGCACTGCAATTCGCGTAGTAAGCGGCCGGCGCCGGTGCGGGCGCAGCGGGAACGGCCACAGGAGCGGGTGCCGGAGCCTGGGCCGCCTTCTGAGCTGCCGCGGCAGCAGCCTGGTCTGCTGCCGCTTTGGCAGCCGCAGCTTGATCAGCCACGGCCTTGTCCGCTGCAGCCTTATCCGCAGCCGCCTTCGCTGCGGCAGCCGCCTGCTCTGCCGCGGCCTTCTCGGCTGCCGCCTTATCCGCGGCTGCCTTCTCCGCAGCCGCGTCATCGAGGTTCTTGACACCGAGGTGGACGGTTGAACCCTTGGCCGCCTGCGCCCCGTTGGCGGGGTCCTGCGTGGTCACCTGCCAGTTCTTCTTGACAATGATCGACTTGCCGTGGGCGGTGTCCGTGGCGTCAACCTTGAACCCGAGCTTTTCGAGCTGGTCCGTGGCTTTATCCAGGGTCAGGTTGACCACGCCCGGAACGGTGACGTTCTCCGTTGTTTGCGCTACTGCAGTTGCGGTTGCAGTGGGTGTGGCCTGAGAGGCGGCCTGCTTGCCGCCGCAACCGGTCAACATGAGCCCGGTCAGCAGAATCAGAGCCAGTGACGCCTTCATCCTGCCGCCTGCTAAAACAGTGGTTTCGTTCATTTTTTCCCCTGGGTATGCGTGTGATGGTGGTAAAAAGTGGTCCCGGACTATCCGGGCAAGACGGTGCCTACTCGCAGGCGATGCCGTCCGAGTCCCGGTCCAGGGCAGGGCGGTACCCGGCCTGGCCGGCGTAGATGGGAGCGGCGCCAGCCGCCCTCGCCGCCGTGCAGTTGGCGTAGTAGACGGCGGCGGGCGCGGGCGCGGGAGCCGGTGCAACGGGCGCAGGTGCCGGCGCAACAGGAGCAGGCGCAGGTGCAACAGGTGCGGGGGCCGGGGCCGCCGGAGCCGGAGCGGGCGCAACGGCGGCAGGTGCCGGAGCCGCGGGTGCCGGAGCCACAGCGACGGGCGCTTGCTGGTTGGTCGGTGCCAGCTGCCCGCTGCAGTCGCCAAGGATCCGGGCCATCGCGTCGTGCTCTGCCTGCGTGACCCAGAGTCCGTAGGTGGCCTTCACAGAGACCTGGCGTGCCACATACTCGCACCGGAAGCCTTTGTTCGGCGGCAACCAGGTGGCCGCATCGCCGTCGCCCTTTTGCTGGTTGGTGGGCCCATCCGTCGCCTGAAGGTTCAGCGGATCATTTGCCAGTGCTGTCCGCTGCTCCAGCGTCAACTGCTGTGCGCCTTTCTGCCAGGCATCGCTGAGCGCCACCACGTGGTCGATCTGCACCGCGCTGCTGGTGGCCGCCCCGCGGACAAAGTTGATGCTGGTCCCCGTGTAGGGGTCGGCCAGGGTCCCCGACTGCACCTTGCAGGGCACGCTGTTCGTGTACGTGACGCCGGTCAGGTCGCGCTTGAGGATGTCGTTGCGGGTGTCGCAGCCGTTCCGGTCCACGTCTGCCCATGCCTGGCCGAACTGCGCCCGGTCATACCCGGTCTTCGGCGCACGGCCCTTGATGGGGACGGTGGCCAGCAGGTCGAGCGCCTTGGTGGCGTAGGCCGGCTGTGCGTTGGGTGCCGTGGCGGTAACGCCGGCAGCCAGAGCGTAGGTGTTGTTCGGGTCCAGGGGCTCCCCGGTCTCCGTGGCCGTGGAGGTGGGAGAGGGCGAGGACGATGGCGAGGGTTTGGTTGTGGCGGTTGGGCTGGCTGCCGCGGCGGCCTTGCCCTCCGAGGAGGCAGCCTCGAGGTCAGCCCTGGCTACGTGCGGCAGTGCTGCGGCGGCACCGATGAAGAGCGCCAGGGACGCGGCGACCACGACGGCGCCGGCCTTTCGTTTGGCCGGCAGCCAGGCCCAGGAGCGGCGCCCGGTAAGGAGGACGTACAGCCCGGTAAGTGCGGCCGAGATGCCCAGGAAGATCAGGGCGCCCCCGATTCCGCCGCTCAATGCTCCTATGAACATGAACAGGGCGGTGAGAATCCCAACGATGAATGTTGAAGCGCGAGGTTTCCCTGGAGGATTCTGTGCAGCAGCGGTGGAATGGTTGAACCCGGGACGGGTTCCGTGGTCGGACATTGTTTCCCCATTTGTGAGGGCCGCGAACAGCTGGCCCAGCATGTGCCGGGCCCGCTGCTGAACCCTGGCAAAGTCATCGGGCCTGAGCCTATGCCCGGCCTCAGTCCGGAAACGGAAAGTCTCCTGTTCCTCAGCAAACCTTCAGCCAGTCTTGAGCGTTTCTTGATCCAACCCGTCGCAATGGCCCATGACGGCTTCACAATGCCAGCCCTGTTGGCCGCCGTCCGGACTCCTGTTCCCACCCCTGCCGGCCGCAGATAGAGTGGCCCGCATGCAGATGCGCCTTGAGGTTGTCCAGGTCCCGGTGTCCGATGTCGATACGGCCAAAGCCTTCTATACCGAGAAGCTGGGCTTCGTCCTGGATCACGATGTGGAGCACATCCCGGGGATGCGTGTGGTCCAGTTAACTCCCCCGGGTTCGGCAGCGTCGGTGGTGATCGGCACCGGGATGACCAGCATGGTGCCGGGCAGCCTGGAGGGACTGCAGCTGGTGGTTCCGGATATCAGCGAGGTCCGCGCCGAGCTGGTGCGGCGTGGTGCGGACGTCAGCGAGGTCCAGGACCTGGGCGGTGTCCTGTTTGCCTACTTCAGCGACCCGGACGGCAACCGTTGGGTCATGCAGGGCCAGACTCCCCCAGCTGTCCGGGACGCACACGCCTCATAGGCCGGGCACGCAGTAGGACCGCATCTGCTCAGGAACGGGCAGTTGCCCCGTCCGCCGGGGGTTCCTGCACGTCCTGAACCACTTCATTGCGCCGCAGGAACCATGGCTTGAACGGCGGATCGAAGCGGGCGAACCGGGGCGGACCCACAGGGGTCAGGCCGGCCAGGGTGAGTGCCGCCTGCAGCCCTGCGTTGCGCGGCTCGAAAGCGGTCGCGGAACCACTGCCGGAAAAGTGCAGCACTGCCGCAAGGGAACCCGGCACCGCGCGCACCTTGACCTTTGGATCGGTGGGCACCGGGGCATCTTCAGCGGTAACGCCGGCCGGCAGGACGAAAGCTACGGTGTATTCGCCAGGCTTCCCGTCGGAGGGCGTGGGGCCGCTTTGCAGCACCGGGGTGGTCATGGCCAGCTTCTGCGGCCCCAGTTCCTGGATCACCGGCGCGGTCATGGCGATCTTTTGACGCGCTGTGTTGTTGCCGCTGATGTAGTTGAAGAGATACCGGAAGGCGGCATTGCCTGCGCGGTCAAAATCCGCCGCCACAGTCACCTCGGCCACCACATAGTCCGGATACCGGCGCAGCTCGAAATGCGGGTATTGCCGGATCACCTGATAGGGCTGCTGTTCGGTCATAGTCCAGCAGAGCCTACGCCGAAGAAACCGCAGCGGCTAGGCACGCCGGAGGGTGCCAGTTCCCCAGCGGTGTCGCAGCCTGTCAGCAAAGCCACACCCTGGACCGTTGCCACGGGCAACCATGCGGACCATAATAGTTAGCAGAACTAATTAGCATTGCTAAGGACCGCCAGCAGGAGGCGCACCCGAATACATGTCCCCTACCCAAACCAAAAACCAGGCAACCGCAGAACCCACGGCCCCTGATGCCCTGGCCATTGATCTTCGGACCGCCGTCATGCGTACATCGCGCCGGCTCCGCGTCGAGGCCACCGGCGACGTCATCACCCCAGGGCAGTACACCGTCCTCGCACTGCTCCACGGCAGCGGCCCCAGTACCCTGCGCGCGCTGGCAGAGAGCGAACATGTGCAGGCACCGTCCATGACCAGGATCGTCAACGCCCTCGCCGACCAGGGGTTCGTCACCAGGTCGGCACATCCCGACGACGGCCGGCAGGTCCGTGTGGACATCACCGACGCCGGCAGGCAGGTTCTTGCGGAGGCACGGAGCCAGCGGACAGCCTGGCTGGCCCACCGCGTGGCCGGACTGAGCGAGGAAGACCGGCTCATCCTGAGCAGGGCAGCCCGCATCATGCAGGAAATGAGCGGCAAATGAGCGCAATGTTCCGGGCCCTCGAAAACCCCAATTACCGCATCTGGGCCAGCGGCGCGATCGTCTCCAACGTCGGCACCTGGATGCAGCGTGTTGCCCAGGACTGGTTGGTCTTGACTGTCCTCACCGACCACTCCGGTGCCGCCGTCGGACTCACCACGGGGCTGCAGTTCCTGCCCATGCTGCTGTTCGGCCCCTATGGCGGTGTGCTCGCCGACCGCTACCGGAAGCGGATCATCCTCATGTGGACGCAGTTGGCCATGGGTTTCACCGCACTGGCCATCGGCCTCCTGGCGGTTACCGGCACCGCCCAGCTGTGGCACGCCTACGTGGCCGCGTTCTGCCTCGGGGTAGCAAGCGCCGTAGATGCCCCCGCACGGCAGGCATTTGTGTCCGAACTTGTGGGGCAGGACAACATCGCAAACGCTGTGGCGCTGAACTCCGCCTCCTTCAACACCGCACGGCTCACCGGCCCCGCCATCGCCGGTGTCCTGATCGCCTGGGTGGGGACCGGACCCGTATTCCTGCTCAATGCCGCAAGCTTCGCCGCCGTCCTGGTCTCGCTGTTCAGGATCCGGATCATCCAGTCCGCCCCGGCGGCTAAGGGTGAGCGGAACAAGCACCAGGTGGCCGAAGGCATCCGCTACGTCCGCGGCCGGCCCGACCTGATGCTGATCATGGTCCTGGTGGGCATCCTGGGTGCGTTTGGCATGAACTTCCCTGTAATTAATTCACTGATGGCTACCACCGAATTCAGCATGGGGCCAAGCGAATTCGGACTCCTGGGATCGATCATGGCAGTGGGCACGCTGGCAGGGGCCCTCCTGGCAGCACGCCGTTCCGGCCCGCGACTGAGGTTCCTGCTGGGCGGGGCCCTCGGCCTGGGAATCTTTACGATCCTGGGCAGCATCGCACCGACGTTCTGGGTCTACGCCGCCGTCCTGATTCCGGTCGGCCTGGCTTCCATCACATTCCTCAACAGCTGCAACACAAGCATCCAGCTCTCGGTGGAGCCACAGTTCCGCGGTCGCGTGCTGGCCTTGTACCTGGCCATCCTGCAGGGCGGGACAGCTGTCGGTTCGCCGCTGGTGGGATGGATCGGCAGCGAGTTCGGCGCCCGCTGGGCGGTTGCGGCCGGCGGCGCCGTAGTGCTGCTGGCTGGGGTGGCGGCCATCATCGCGGTCACCAGGCGGAACCGGCTCACTCTCCGCGGCGCGCTCCGGATCGCACTGGGCAGGCGCGAGCCCGCGGTGTGAAAGGCCGTACGGTGGGCGCGCCTACCGGCTGCTGACGATGTCCACCGAGATCTCCACGGCTGGGACCGGTCCCCGGTTCTCCAGCCAGTGGTTGGTGTTCCGGTCCTCCGGCCATCCCACTCCCGGCCCGTATTCGGTGGCCACGCCGTCCCGGTGGTCAGTGATGGTTCCCTGCAGGATGTACACCGTTCCGGGCCGCCCTGCGTGATCATGAAGGGGCCCGAACACTCCGCCGGGTTCGATGGTCACCATCCGCATCCGCAGTTGCCGGCCCTCCATGCCGCCGATCTCGCCGGCGAGGTCTACCGTCGCCAGCAATTCCACGGTGACCCCCTTCGTCTCCTGTTCCGCTTTCTCCACGCCCATCGCTTCCCTTTCGGTTGGACACCTACGACGGCGGCGCCGGCCCGCCGCTCCAGCGCACCCGGGTGACGGGTGCTTTGGGTGGTGAGTGCCGGCGTCGTCCTTGTTCCTCAGAGCCTGCGTCTGCAGGCCGTGGCCGTCAAGACGGAATCGATGAAATGTTCAGGATGTTTCCCTCGCTGTCCAGGAACCAGGCCGCCTGGCCGTAGCCCTCCATCGTTGCGATGCCGTTCTCGGTCTTCAACCCAGGCATGTCGTAGTCCTCGAAAACCACGCCCCGGGCGCGGAGTTCATCCACGTCCCGCTGAACGTCATCGGTGGCCCAGCCGATTTGTGTGTTCTTGGCCGAACCGGCGTTGTCCGTCTGGTAGATCAGGAACGATGTCCCCTTCCCGCACCGGTAGACAAGGCCGCCGTCAGCCATCGTCCGCTCGGGCTCGAACCCTAGCTTGTCCCGGTAAAACTCCCGCGCCCGGTCGATGTCCTTGGCCGGCAGCACAGCCATGACTTCCATATCTTTGAGCATGACGAATCTCCTTGTGCTTGATGGCGTTGCTCTCCCCCTGAAACAGTCCGGCCGTCCCCCGCCGGGCCTCGTGGCCGTCCTTCCCGCCGATTGCCGGGGCGGCCGCCTGGAACCCCTGGTCCGCCGTGGCACAGCACAGCGGCGGGAGGTTCCCGAAGTCTACGAGGCCATTATGGAACCGAATGATCCGCGGCGAAATAGGGGATTTTTTCGCGGAATCCGGCACGTGCGGGCACCTTATTTCCGGGCCGCCCGGAGGGTTTTGCGGATGGCGGCACCGGCAGCAGTCACCAGGGGAATCAGGCACACCAGGGTGGCAATCGTATTGGGACGGAAAGCCGCCCGGCCATTGACTGTCCTGTACACACCCAGGGGCACCACAAAGCCGCCGCCCCCGCCGCCGGACGCACCCTCATCGGATTCCGTGCCGCCGCCGAAGCCGAAGGACACGAGCGCCACCGGCACAATCTCCTCCCCGCCAATGTTCACCGGCGTGCCGTACGCGCGGGAAACGCCCATGTTCTTGAAGGAGTCCGCCAGGTTTGCAAGTGTGTCAACCATGGGTTCAGGGTAGGCACCTGCATGCCCGCCGGTAAGGACCATTGGTCCCGTCGCTGGCCCAGGACCGGCCTGCCTGGCGGCCGGGGCATACCGCCGTCACGCCCTGCCTGCCCTATGGTCCTGTCCTGCGTGTGTTCCCTGGTTTACTTCCGGATTTCCGCGATCCGGAGCCGGACGATGTCTTCCAGCACGTCGTCCGGAACGGGGCGGTCCGCAGTAAAGCGGATGGTGCCCTTCGACAGGGAGTATCCCTCCAGCCGGCCGGCCACCGCCTCCACAACGGCCGAGGAGAACGGGAAGATCGAGAGGTGCTTTGCCGCGGGAACGGCGGCCAGGAGCGGTTTGCCGTCCAGTTTCAAAGCGGGCATGCCGTAGCTCATGCCCTCCGTAGCGTCGGGGGCCAGGGAACGGGCAAGCTCCACCACGTGCTGGAGGCAACCAAGGTCCCGGTCGCCGGCGTCTGCCAGCGAGTCGTCGACGACGCCCACGGTCCGGGCCTCAGCTCTTCCTTGCCGCAACGGTGGATGCCAGGGCTTTCAGCCCGCGCTCGAAGTCGCCACCCACCAGCTTGTCCATGTTCATGAACAAGGCGAACACCCTCCCGAGGCCTTTGTTTTCACCGGTCATCCGCCACGTCACCTCGGTCCCGCCCGGCGCGGGTACAAAGGTGAAGGTCGTTGGGTTCAGTGCTTTAAAGGGCCTGGTGAACTCCAGCCGGATGCCGATGGAGCTGGACGGTAGGGACTCGGTGATCTGCATGGTCCCGCTGCCCGCCCTGCGGTTTCCGCTCCACTCGTAGCCCGCCCCTTCGCCGGAATCATTGCCGAAGTAGCGGCGGCTCATGCCGGGATCCACTGATTCCCATGGCGACCAGGCCGTCCACTCGTGGAAGCTGTTAACCAGGGGGAAGATCTCTTCCGGGGAGGCAGGGATGACCGCGCTGCGGCGGACTTCGAATGCGGACATGGGCCAAGCATAGGCGCCGGGACGGCTGCCGTTAAGGGAGGACCACGTTCACCGGGTCCTTGCCGTCCAGCAGGAGCCCGATCTGCTTCCTGAGCAGGCGCACCATCCGGGGGAACATGGCAGAGCTGGCCCCGCCCACATGCGGGGTGATGAGCACGCCGGGGGTGGTCCACAGGGGGTGGCCTGCCGGCAGCGGTTCCGGGTCGGTCACGTCCAGGGCGGCGCGCAGCCGGCCGCTTGAGGTCTCCGCCAGCAAAGCGTCCGTGTCCGCCACCGGGCCCCGGGCGACATTGACCAGCAAGGCCCCGTCGGGCATGGCGGCGAGGAACTTGGCGTCCACCAGCCGCTCGGTCTGCTCGCTGAGTGGAACGCTGACCACCACAATTTCGTGCAGCGGCAACTGCTCATACAGCGAGTCGATACCGTGGATGGGTCCGCGGCCATCTTCGCGGGCCCGGCTGGCGATCCGGGTGACCTCGGTTTCAAACGGCAGCAGCCGGGCCTCGATGGCCTTGCCCACTCCCCCGTAACCCACCAGCAGCACACGCCGGTCAGCCAGGCTGGGGCGCGGGCTGTTGTCCCAGGTTCCGGTCTGCTGGTTCCGGACAAAGTCAGGGATGCCGCGTTGCGAGGCGACCATCATGCCCACTGCGAGCTCGGCCGTGGAGGTCTCGTGGACTCCGGCAGCGTTGGCAAAGGTGACGCCTGCGGGCAGAACCGCGGCGACGCCGTCGTACCCGATCGACTGGCTTTGCACCAGTCCCACGTCCACGCCCTCCAGCGCAGCGAGCGCCGTCGGTTTACCCATGTAGCCGGGAACCAGCAGGTCCAGCCTGCCCTCCGGCGGGGGCCCGGCCAGGTCCCACACGACGAAGTCGACGCCGTCCATGGGCGCGAGTGCGTCCAGCAGGTCCTCCCCGGGCAGGCACACGCGGAGACGGGCCGTCATGGGGCCACCATCCAGGGCCGGTCTGCAAGGGTGAAAGCATTCATCTGGCCTCCAGGCACTCCGGGCCCGTCACGGGAAAAGGCGGGCTGGTACGGGTCATTACCAACCTACCGGCTGCCCTGCGCAGGGGCGATTCTTCGACGCAGGAAGCCGGTCTGTCACATCCATGACACCGCTGCTGATCCTGTAAATTTAATGGAGGAATTGTCCGGTGAGCCGAGCCGCGTTCCATCCCCCTCCCTTGAATGGATCACTCCCCCATGTCTTCCGCGATCCCTGCGCCGGAACCTGCCCGTTTTCCCTACGCCGCGATGGTGGTCCTTGCCACCATCGCCTTTACCGCCATCACCACCGAGCTCCTCCCGTCCGGCCTGCTGCCGCAGATCAGCACGGGTCTGGGAGTGTCCGAACCAGTGGCCGGCTACCTTGCCGCCGCTTACGCCGCCGTCATCGTTGTCACCGTGGTTCCGGCGGCGCGGCTGCTGGGGAAGATCCCGCGCCACGCCCTCCTGGTGGGGCTGGTCCTGACCTTCGCACTCAGCAACGCGATGGTGGGGCTGGCTCCGGATTTCACCGCCGCAATGATTGCCAGGCTGGTGGGTGGCCTGGCCCATGGACTGCTGTGGACCACCATGGCGCCCTTCGTCTCCCGCGTGGTTCCTGCCGACAAGGTGGGCAAAGCCCTGGCGATCGTGTTCAGCGGCAACAGCCTGGGCCTGGCCATCGGCGCACCGGTGGGCACGGCCCTGGGCGGGTTCCTTGGCTGGCGTGCCGCGTTCCTGGTGCTTGCCGGCTTTGGCGTGGTCCTGACAATCCTGGCGTTTTGCCTGCTCCCCCGCGTCCGCCGCATCAGCGGCGCCGCCCGGCCGTCCCTGCGCAAGGCCATCGGCCAGCCGGGCGTGAAGTCCGTAGCCACGGCCTGGCCGCTGCTGGTGCTGGCACACTTCGCTCTCTTCACCTACGTTGCACCGTTCATCCGCGAGGCGGCCCTGCCCGACTATGCCATCAGCCTCTCCCTCACCGTGCTGGGCGGCTCCGGCCTCCTGGGTATTTGGATTGCCGGCCTCACCGTTGATTCGCGTCCCCGCCGGTCGCTGCTGATCACGACGGCGGCCATCGCGGCATCGATGGTCTTCCTGCCTTTTGCGGTGGGCAACCTTCCGCTGGCCCTGGTGCTCATGGCCATTTGGGGAGCAGGCTTGGGTGCCATCGGCATCTACAACCAGTCGGCCATCCTGCGGGCCGGCGGCGAATACAGCGAGGCCGCCAACGGGCTTACCGTACTGACCATCCAGCTGGGCATCACCATCGGTGCCCTCTACGGTTCAGCCGCGCTGGTGGTGGGCGGTCCGCTGCTGGTGCCGGTGGCTGCCGCGGTGCCGGTGCTTGCGGCCCTGGTGATCACCCTCGCAGGGAAGCGCTACGCCTACCCGCCAGGGCCGCGGGAACGGATCTGGCTGGAACCGCGGCCGGTGGGCGAAAAGACCCTGGCGAAGGAACGGTAACGGGACGAGTCCTGAAGAAATGACAACTTAGTCAAAAGATTCTCACGAACGCGTAACCTCCGTGACCGGTATTTCGATCCATTAAGTGCGGGGACATCCCGCGCAGTTGATCGCAATCCTTAAAAATTCGTCAACGGAGGGTCTCATGTCGTTCTTCACCATCTCAGGCAACAAGCTGGCAATGACCGTCTTGGCGGCCGGCGCCCTGGCAGTCGGGGGCACAGGCGTCGCCGCCATGGCAGAGTCAGCACAGGACAGCCCGCCGGTGGTGGCCGCCACCGAGTCGCCGTCGCCCACCCCCACGGAAACCGACACAGCGTCACCCACCCCCTCGGAAACCGAATCCCCTGCGCCGACTCCCATGGAAACCGAAACAGAGGCTCCGGAACCGACGCCAACGGAGACGGACGATCCCGAACCTTCACCCACCGGGACATCGGATCCTGAACCGGCACCCACCTCCACGGCGGCCGGCCCTGACGCCACCGGCCCGGCGGCGTTCGGGCTGTGCAACGCCTTCACCAACGGCGGCTTGAGCTCCACCTCGACCGCATTCGCGGCGTTGGCCGAGGCAGCCGGCGGCGAAAGCGGCATCGACGCCTACTGCACCACAGTTACCGCCCCTGAAGACGGCGACGGGGACGCCGGGCTTCCCAACGGGGACCAGGCGCAACAAGGCGCAATGGGACAGCAGCAGGTCCAGGAACAGCGCCAGGACGCAGGCGCCTCCAGCGGAGCTGCCGGGCATCAGTCCAGCACTGGGGCCAAGCACTCCAACGGCGGGCAGCGGTAGCCTGACGGGAGGTTCTGCGGCCGTTCCGGGCCGGCCCCGCCGGTCCGGAGCAGCCGCCCACGTTGGAATGCCGCAAGGAGAACCTGCCGCAGGGGGGGCGGATGCATAGGGTCAAGGACGAAACACCGGCGCCCGGACAACCGGACGAGCGCCTGTTTTGTGCCGCCTACCATCAGTTCTCGCCTGCCGTTCTCAGCTACCTGCGCTCACGGAATGTTGAGGACCCGGAGGGCCTGACCCAGGAGGTCTTCCTGGCCCTTTACCCTCAACTCGGCGGCGTGCGTGGGGGGATGAAGGGGGTCAAGTCCCTCGTCTTTTCGATTGCCCACGCCCGGTACGTGGACGAGCACCGCCGCCGCCTGAAGGCACCGCCCACCACGGACTACAACGCCGAGGCTGATCCCCGCTGCAGCGATTCCGCGGAGGACCAGCTCCTCGCTGTTGAAGGCTCGGCCAACGTCAAGGAACTGCTCGCGGCGCTTCAGCCCGACCAGCAGGAGGTCATTGCGCTGAGGGTGGTGGCCGACCTGTCCGTGGAAACGACCGCCGAAATCATGGGCAAGACACCCGGCGCCATCAAGCAGCTGCAACGCCGGGCCCTGTGCCGGCTCCGAAAGCTGCGCCCCGCACTGAGAGAAGACCGGTCATGACGAGCACAAACAGAGGAATCTTCGAGCGGCAGCCGGATGACGAGCAGGCCGTGGACCAACTCCTCGCTGAAGCCGGCTTCCCGGAGGACGCCGGGCTGCGGCAGGTGCTGATGCAGCTCAAGGCCCTGAGGGATCCAGACGTCCCCGAACCCTCGGCAGCGCTTCTGGCGCTTATGGGTACATCGGAAACAGCGGACATCATGCCCCTGGCAGATCGGAACGACGCCCGGAAAGCGAGGAAGAAGAGACAGACGCTCCTCACCAGCCTTGCCGTTGCAGCATCGCTCGGCGTTGCCGGGGGCGCGGCAGCCGGTAACGAGACGGTCCGCAGCGCGGCTGAGGGAACTATCAGCACCATCATTCGATCGTTCGCGCCGCCGCTTCCAGCCGCTCCATCACCCGCCGACCCGGCTGCCACTGCCACGGCGCCCGGTGCGGGAGCACCAAGCCCCGGCACCGCCGTCGTGCCAGCCCCCGGAGGAGGAGAACCGCCGGCGGCACCAGCTCCGCCGACGGCCGGGCAGCGAGCCGCTGGCCCCGGACAGATGCCTGGGGATGTTCAATCGGATTCGCCGCGGCACCCGGATGCACCAGCGGAGGTACCGGAGCCTGGGCCTGGTGCAGCCAGCCCGGCAGGCCCGGGACCCTGGCAGGAGGACAAGGCCGCAAATCCCTACCGCGCGGCCGCGCCGGCACAAACGGGCCAGGCGGCCACCGGCAGCCGGGAAGAAACGGGCGCAGGACGGCCGGACACCAACAGGCCGCCTGGGAGCGGCGTGCCCGACGGCCCGGGTCCCACGAAGTTCAAGCCTCAGCCCGGGGGCTGACGGACAGGCTTGGGCACGACGGCGGCTGCCGGGCTTCCGCTGGGGGAAGCCCGGCAGCCGCGGCCGGACTTTCACGACGCGCCTGCCTGACCCTGAATGGTGCTTCCCGCGGGGGCCGGGCGCGCAGACGGCAGTCAGTCGCGGTATTTGGCCACCGTGAACAGGAACGTGGAGTCCTCCTCTGCGTCCAGGCTGTGCAAACCGGGCGGAACGATCAGCAGGTCTCCGGTTTTGCCCTGCCAGGATTCGCCGCCGGCACGCAGGTTGAGGCAACCCTGGACCACGAACACCGTGGCGTCACCGGGATTCTGGTGCTCGCTCAGCCTGGTCCCGGCTTTCATGGCGATGACCGTTTGCCGGAGGATCTTTTCATGCCCGCCGTAGACGGTGTCGGCGGCGCGGCCGTTGGTGGACGCAAGGGCTGCCTCGAGCTGCTGCCGGGCCAGCGCATCGATTGATATCTTCTGCATGCGCCCAAGGCTACTCACTGGGTGCCCGGCTGGCGACAGTCCTGCCGGCCACAGTCGACGCCTGGGTTTGCGGCGGGTGCAGATGAACGCTGTCCGGTTCCGCGGAGCTGATGAAATCCCCGGCCCCGGGGACGCACACGCCTGCGCCCCTGTCCAATTTCGAAGGCCCGGGGAAGGCTTGATAGACGTTAAAGGATGCTCGACGTCCTGAACCCCGCATTGCCCTTCATTGCCACAGCCCTGGCGGTGGTGGCCGGACTGGCACTGTCCTGGCTGCTCCGCAAGATCGTCCTGAAGCTGAACCGGAAGCGCCCGGAACTGCAGGCCACCTCCCGGGTGGCCCGGCAGCCGCTGCGGCTGGCACTGTGCCTGCTGGGCGTCCGCACGGCGCTGGGCCTTACCGCCGGAAGCGAAACCTGGCATGCCGGCGTCGACCATCTCCTCCTCATTGCCCTCATTGGCGCGGTGGCCTGGCTCGCCATCGCCGTGCTCCTCATCGTGGAAGCCGCGGTGCTGACCCGGCACAGCGTTGACGTGGCGGACAACCGACGGGCGAGGCGGCTGCGGACGCAGATGATCCTGGCCCGGCGGATCGCCGTGGCACTGGTGGTGGTGCTCGCCGCCGGCACCGCGATGCTGACCTTCCCCGCCATCCAGGCGCTGGGGGCCGGGCTCCTTGCCTCCGCCGGCGTGATCTCGATCGTGGCCGGCCTCGCCGCGCAGACGTCCCTGGTCAACGTCTTCGCCGGCATGCAGCTCGCCTTCACCGATGCCATCCGCGTGGACGACGTGGTGGTGGTTCAGAAGGAATGGGGCCGGATTGAGGAAATCACCCTCACCTACGTGGTGGTGCATCTCTGGGATGACCGCCGCCTGATCCTGCCTTCCACCTACTTCACCACCACCCCCTTCGAGAACTGGACGCGGCGCCAGTCCGAGGTGATGGGCACCGTGGAGTTCGACCTGGACTGGCGTGCCCCTGTTGAGGACATGCGCACCGAGCTCCGCCGGGTCCTGGCCGGCACCGAACTGTGGGATGAGCGGGTGGGCGTCCTGCAGATCACCGACGCCACGGGAGGTTTTGTCCGGGTCCGGATCCTGGTGAGTGCCGCGGACAGCGCCGCCCTCTTCGACCTGCGCTGCCTGGTCCGCGAAACCATGGTTACGTTCCTTCAGCAGAACCACCCGCAGGCCCTGCCGCACCAGCGCTGGGAGCAGGCAGCGGACAGCAGTCCAGCGAACGACGACGGCACAGCCACCCGGCGCAGGGCACCCCTGCGCGGGCTGGGTTCGCCTGGGGCCGCCGGGGCCCGTCTCCCGGCGGACCCGCACGAATCGCAGCTGTTCACCGGTTCCATCGAGGCCGTGGAGCGGTCGCGGGCCTTCACCGGACCCGGCGAGGAAGTCTTCGAGGAACGCGACAGGAACCTGGCCGCGCACAACTGATCCGGCAACCCCTTGATATGTGACCTTTTAGTCACCTATTATTGACGCATGGACGACGTGTTCAAGGCACTCTCCGACCCCACCCGGCGGGACCTGCTCGACGAGCTGTTCCGCGAGGACGGCCAAACCCTGAGCGCCCTTGAGGCCCGTTTCGACATGACCCGCTTCGGGATCGCCAAGCACCTCCGCATCCTGGAGGACGCAGGCCTGGTGGTCACCCGCCGTCGGGGCCGGGAAAAGCTGCATTTCCTGAACCCGGTTCCCATCCGCCTGGTCCACGACCGCTGGGTCAGCAAATACGCAGAACCATGGGCCGCTGCCCTCAGCGACCTCAAATCCAGATTGGAAAGTCCCATGGAAAAGATCTTCGAGATTTACATCAAGACCACCCCGGAACGGCTCTGGGAAGCCATCACGGACAGCGGGATCCGCAGCAAGTACCAGTTCGGCAATACGCTGCAGTCTGACTGGACGCCCGGCGGCCGCTTCGAAATGGGCAACCCCAAGGCAGGCCAGATCCTGGGCGAAGGCGAGAACCTTGAAGTGGATCCGCCGCGCCGCCTGGTACAGACCATGCGCGCCTTGTGGGGCGAGGACGTCAAGGCCGAGGGCACCTCGAAAATCACCTGGGAGATCGAGCCGGTGGGCGATTCGTGCCACCTCACCGTTACGCACAGCGACCTGCGCGAGGGCGCCAACGAGCAGCTGTACGGCGGCTGGCCGATGATCCTCTCCGGCCTGAAGACGTGGCTGGAAACGGGCGAAAAGCTCACCACGCCGGGCTCGCTGATGTATACCTAGCCGACGCGCTAACCGGTCCGCGGATCGGTAAGGTCATGTCTATGGACAGCGGCGCCGTGGTCAACATCGCTTTGGTTCTTGGTTTCGTACTGCTCGGCGGGGTGTTCGCCGCAGCGGAGATGGCCTTGGTGTCCCTGCGGGAAAGCCAGGTGCGCCGCATCGAGAAGTCCGGCCCCGGCGGCGTCCGGACTGCCGAGCTGGCGCGCAACCCCAACCGGTTCCTTTCCACAGTCCAGATCGGGGTGACCCTGGCCGGGTTCTTCTCCGCGGCCTACGGCGCCTCGGAGATCGCGCCCGGCGTCGTCCCCCTGCTCAAGGCCGCCGGGCTGGGCGCGGCGGCCGGGCCGGTGGCTTTCATCGGCATGACCCTGCTGGTCGCCTACCTGTCCCTGGTCCTGGGTGAACTGGCGCCGAAACGGCTGGCGCTGCAGCGGCCGATGGTCTTCACCAGGATCCTGGCTCCGCCGCTGATTGCCTTTTCAAGGGCGATGCGGCCGGTCATCTGGCTCCTGTCCGTCTCCACGGACGCCGTGGTGCGGCTCCTCGGTGGCGATCCGCGGGCCAGGCGGGAGGGCATCAGCTCGGAAGAACTCTGGGACATGGTGGCGGAAAGCGAATTGCTGGAGGAAAGCAGCCGGAACATCGTGGCCGACGTGTTCGGCGCAGGTGACCGGACGCTCCAGGAGGTGATGCGCCCGCGTACGGAAGTAACGTTCATCGATGGCGCCACCACCATCGCCGACGCCCGGAGCATGGTCAGGGACGGCCCGTATTCGCGGTTCCCCGTCATCGGGAAGAGTCCGGACGACGTTCTGGGGTTCGTGCATATCCGCGACCTGATGCCAAGCGAGGAAGCGCAGGACCGGAGGCCGGTGCGGACGATTGCCAGGGAAATCCTGGCGCTGCCCGGCACCAACCGGGTGCTGCCGTCGCTGTCCCGGATGCGCAAGGTCAACCAGCACATCGCGCTGGTGGTGGACGAATACGGCGGCACGGACGGCGTTGTCACGCTCGAGGACCTGGTGGAGGAACTGGTAGGCGAAATCTACGACGAGTACGACACCGGCGCCGAGCATGAGGACCGCGTCAGCATCGCCAACGGAACCATCGACGTCGACGGCGGCCTGATCCTGCAGGAGTTCAGGGCAGCCTCCGGAATAGAACTGCCCGAGGGCCACTACGAAACAGTGGCCGGCTTCATCATGGACCGGCTGGGGCGCCTTCCGCGGGCAGGCGACCGCGTGCAGGTCCCGGGCTACGTGCTGACGGTCCTCAGCATGGACAGGCTTCGGATAGCACGGGTCCGGGTCACCCCGGCCACGGACCGGCCGGCATAAGAGTACGACGACGGCACCCGGCGTCAACCGGTCAGCACCTGGCTGCGCCCAGTGCCCTGGAAGCTCGGCGGGGACCTAGGCGCTGAGGCTCCGGTCGAGGAAGGCGAGCGTCCGCTCCCAGGAGTCCGCGGCGGCCCCAGCGTTGTAGGTGTACTTGTTGGTGTCGTTGAAGAAGGCGTGGCCGGTTCCGGAATACACCACGGCGTCGAAATCCACCCCGGCAGCCTGCATCTGCCGCTTCAGCCCGGGCAGTTCCTCCATGAGGGCGCTGTCCTCCGCGCCGTAAAAGGCCAGGACGGGGCAGCTGATGGCCTGCAGTTCAGCGTCTTTGAATTCAGCGTGGCCGTAGAACGGAACGGCGGCCCGCAGCCGTGGTTCGGCAACCGCGAGGGAAAAAGTGTAGGTGCCGCCCAGGCAGAAGCCCGTCGCGGCCACCCGCCCGGCCAGTCCGGGCACGCCTTCCAGGTGGTCGAAACACAGCCGGAGGGCGGCCACCGCGTGCCTGGCGTACTCCGGTGAGCGCATCGGTGCCATGTGCTTCCGCAGGCGCGGCTGGGCATTGCTGCGCTGCTGCGGATCAAAGGCGGCCTCCTGCAGCTCCCCGCTCAGGTCCGGGACGCCGCCGGCTCCAGACAGCAGGTCCGGAGCGACGGCCACATAGCCTTCCGCCGCAAAGCGGTCCGCCACGTCCTTTGTGTGCCGGACCAGGCCCCACACTTCATGGACCACCACCAGCCCGCCCTTGGGAGCCCCGGCCGGTTCACTGACGTACGCCTGGACCGACGTTTCGGCATTGCCCAGAGCCATCATGTTTCCCATGCGGCCAGCATGGCACGCCCGCCGGAGGCTTCATAGGGGGTTTCCGGACGCTTCCAGCGGTTGCAGGCTACGCCTTACGCTGCCGCCAGAACACGGAAATCCCGAACGTCACGGCGCACAGCACCAGCATGGCCAGCACCATCCGCAGCCAGCTGTCCTGGTGTACCCCGCCGGCAGCAAACACACCGATCATCACGGTGGCGGTGATCGCACCCAGGTAGCGGCAGGTCTGGTAGATCCCGGCGGCCACGCCGCGCTCCTGCGGCCGGGTGGAGACGAACATGCCCTGGTTCGTGGCGATGCTCACTGTCCCGTACGGGATGCCCATCAGGGCGGTCAGCACCACCACCACCGGGATGGCCAGTGTCCCGGTCAGCAACCACATGAGTGCCGCCACCGCGGTCAAGAGGACGACGCCGGCGAGCAGCACCCGCCGGACACCGAACCGTCCCATCGCGGAGACTGCCCACGGAGTTGCCACCACGGACATGCCCGCCAGGGGCAGCATCAGCAGGCCCACCACCCCGGGACCGTAGCCGCCGGCTTCCTGCAGCAGCTGTGGGAGGCCGAAGAAGACGAAATAGTAGACGCTGCTGAACACGGCGAAGGCCAGGTACACCAGCATCAGCGGCCTGTTCCTGCCCAGCAGCCGCAGGTCCAGGAATGGTTTGGCGAACCGCAGCTCCCGCCAGGCGAACAGGGCCGCGACGGCGGTGCCGGCGGCCAGCATCCACCAGCGGTAGTCCGGTGCCACATTCAACGCGGCCATCATGACCAGCAGGAGCGCACCGATGAAACCCGCGATGCCGGGGAGGTCCGAGTCGCGCACCAGCTCGGCGACGCTGCCGCGCTCCCGGACTTTGTCCGACGGTGCGGCCTGCCGGACGATCAGCAGAGCCGCCAACGCCAGGGGGACGTTGATCAGGAACAGCGACTCCCAGCCCACCAGGCCTACGAGCAGGCCGCCGACCACAGGACCTACGGCAGCGGCCGACGTGTTGGCCATCTGGAGCCGTCCCAGCGGGCGTGCGGTGTCCACCTTGGCCTCGTGGGCAAGCGCCCCCACCATCACCACCGCGCTGGGGTAGGCGGTGGCAGTGCCCAGCGCCATGACTGCCCGGGCCACGCAAAGCAGTGCGAAGTTCGGCGCCAGCGGGGCCAGGGCGCAGGTGATGGCCACCAGCCCCATGCCCAGAAGGAACATCCGCCGCGGCCCGAACCGGTCCGCCAGCCGGCCCATGACGGGTTGCCCGGCGGCCGATGCCAGGTAGAACGAGGTGACAACCCAGGTCACGGCAGCGACGTCGAGGCCAAAATCGGCGCGCAGGACCACCAGGGCGACGGCGATCATGGACGAGTTAAGCGGGTTCAGTGCCGTGCCCAGGCTGAGGCCGGCAACGGCCAGGGAAGTCCGGGGTTTGTTGCTCACGGTAACAGTCTGGCCCATGGCTTCCGCTGCGGGCGATTTGGCGGACCGCATGCAGGCGTGGTGTCGGCTACTTGGCCGCCAGCCCCACCGGGAACAACGCGTCCTCCACCGCCCGGGTCAGGTTCCGGATCACCTCGGCCTGGCCGTCGTCGGCAACGCCCTCCCGGTTCTCTGTGTAGATCACCAGCGCGAAGGTGGAACCGCGGTAGCTGAGGAGGGCGGCGTCGTGCAGTTCGCCGGAGATTTCCCCGTACTTGTGGTGCACATCCACCCCGGACCGCGACCCGGCCGGAATGAGGTCCTCGTTGTTGGTGTCCTGCATGTAGCTGAGCAGTTGCTTGGTGTGGTCCTGATCCAGCAGCTCCCCCGCGTAGAGCTTCTTCAGGATCAGGGCCATGTCAGCGGCGGTCAGCTGGTTCTGTTCGGGGTCGTACGTGACGCCGATCGAGTCTGCATAGGCAATCAGCTGCGGGTAGCCTACGGCGTCCATGAGCAGCAGCCAGGAATCATTGTTGCTGTCATTGACCATTGCTTTGAGCTGGAAGGCGGCGTCATAGTCCCCCATGGGTTCATCCAGGCTCGCCTGCCCGTTCTCCACCAGATGGTAGTAGGCGGCCGCGGTCAGGATCTTCGCTGTGCTGGCCGCCGTAAAGGTGTCCTGGTCCCCGAACGTCCGTTCCGCTCCCCCGGACACGTCGGCGAGCGCCATCCCGATGCGGTATTCATCCGCCTCACTGAGAATGTCGTCCACGCTGTCCTGCAGCGACGCCGGGGCTGCCGCCACGGGCGCAGCGGGCACTGCAGGCTGGGTGGGGGCAACAGTGCCGGACGGCGGCTCGGACCGGACCACCGCGAGGGTGATGGTGCCCGCGATGACCAGCACCACAACAAGGGCCAGGAGAAGCAGCCGCCGGTGGCCCACCCGCCTGCCGGAAGGTGGCTTGCCAGGCGCGGGCTGCGGAGCACCGCGGCCTGGTTTGGGCACCACGGGGTGCACGGACATACAAGGGCTCCTGTCCCGCTTCGGCAATCACAAGCAACGTCAGCCCGGCATTGAGCCGCGCTGACAGATGCTGATTAAATCACCGGAGGTTGGGAGCTTCCTGAAGGCTTGCGGGGTGTTCCGGAAAGGGTTTGACCAGCGCGTCAGGCGCGGGTCCGGGCAGCCAGCGCACCCTCCAGAAATTCGAGGTGGGCAGGGGTGACGGCAACGACGCCGGCCGCGTATTCCGGGTGCTTGGCCAGGAACTTCTTGATGAACGGGCACACCGGCACGATGCCGGTGCCGGACTCAACGGTGCTGTCCAGGGCAACCGTGGCGAGCCGCCCGGCAAGGCCCTGCCCGCCGTATTCCTCGTTAATGACCGTGTGGTAGAAAATCCGCTGCGGCGACTCCCCGCCGTCGTACTCCTTGTAGGCCGCCTTGCCGATCACGTTGCCGGCGTCGAGGATCTCGAAGCGCTCGCGCCCGGGGTTGTGGCGGACGGTGATGTCACTCAAGGGGGACTCCTTTGTTAGCGGTTGGTGCTGCCCGTGCCAAGCCTAACCCGGCCCGGGCAGCACTTATTTCCGCAAAGGGGCTGCTCCCTGAGGGCGTTCCCGCCCGCCGCCGTCTCAGCTCAGGTAGCCGTTGGGGTTGAGGACGTACTTGGTGGCTGCGCCTGCGTCGAACTCGGCGTAACCCTTGGGTGCCTCCTCCAACGGGATGGCCTTGGCGTTGACATTCTTGGCGATGTTGACCTTGTCGTTGAGGATGGCCATCATCAGCTGCCGGTTGTACTTCATCACGGGGCACTGACCGGTGGTGAAGCTCAGCGACTTGGCCCAGCCGGTGCCAAGGCTCAGGCTCAGGGAGCCCTTCTTGGCTGCCTCGTCGATGCCGCCCGGGTCGCCGGTGACGTACAGTCCGGGGATGCCCAGCGCGCCGCCGGCCGTGGTGATGTCCATCAGCGAGTTGAGCACGGTGGCGGGTGCCTCTTCGGCGTCCTTGCCATGCCCTTGTCCCCGTGCCTCGAAGCCCACCGCGTCCACACCGCAGTCCACCTCCGGCACGCCGAGGATCTGCTCGATCTGCTCCGCCGGGCCTCCCTTGGTAAGGTCCACCGTTTCGCAGCCAAAGCTGCGCGCCCTCGCCAGCCGTTCCTCGTTGAGGTCCCCCACAATCACGACGGCGGCGCCCAGCAAATGTGCGCTGGTAGCCGCTGCGAGGCCCACGGGACCAGCTCCGGCAATGTACACGGTGGACCCGACGCCCACCCCCGCCGTCACCGCGCCGTGGAACCCGGTGGGGAAGATGTCCGAGAGCATGGCCAGGTCCAGGATCTTCTCCATGGCCCGGTCCTTGTCCGGGAACTTCAGCAGGTTCCAGTCCGCGTACGGCACCAGGACGTAGTTGGCCTGGCCGCCCACCCAGCCGCCCATGTCCACATAGCCATAGGCGCTGCCCGGACGGTCGGGGTTTACATTCAGGCAGATGCCGGTCTTGCGTTCCTTGCAGTTCCTGCAGCGGCCGCAGGCGATGTTGAACGGAACCGAGCAGAGGTCGCCCACCTTGATGAACTCGACGTCGCGGCCCACCTCCACCACTTCGCCGGTGATTTCATGGCCCAGCACCAGGTTGGGTGGAGCAGTGGTCCGGCCCCGGACCATGTGCTGGTCCGATCCACAGATGTTGGTAGCGACGGTTTTGAGGATGACGCCGTGGTTGACGGCGCGTCCCACGTTCGCGGGGTTGACCCCCGGGCCGTCCTTGAGCTCGAACGTCGGGTAGTCAATGTCAATTACTTCAACTTTGCCGGCTTCTTTGTAGGCAACGGCTTTGTTCCCTGTCATCAATTGCTCCTGTAGTCAGGCGTCCGGTGGGACGGCCTTGATCTGGTTAGGTGAGACATCCCGAAATGGGAACAGCCCTGGCCCCTTGGTGTTTTCCTGCTGCATGGCATAGTCAGGCGCCGGTTCCCGGGTGGGGATTCGCCCAGTCTAGGCACGCCCCCGAAAGGGGTCTAGGGGTAGGAAGCCCCTTGTTTACCGCGGCTTCCCACAGGGTAGGCGCCTATAGTGGCTACGCTGCACCAACCGGCTTTCGCTTGCAGGAAATGTACGCCGGCTGGCCGGGTTCCCGTGAAAGTTCCACCCTGAGGAGACGGCATGAAGACGCGCACTATTGGACAACTGACGGTTTCCGCCCTGGGCCTTGGCTGCATGGGCATGAGCGAGTTCTACGGCAACGGCGACGAGCAGGAGTCCATCGCCACCATCCACGAGTTCCTCGACGCCGGCGGATCACTGCTGGACACGGCCGACATGTACGGCCCCTTCACCAACGAACAGTTGGTGGGCCGGGCCATCTCCGGACGCCGCGGGGACGTTGTCCTGGCCACGAAATTCGGGAACGAGCGCCGCGAAGACGGTTCCTGGGTGGGCATCAACGGCCGGCCCGACTACGTCCGGTCAGCCTGCGATGCCAGCCTCCGGCGCCTGGGCGTGGACCACATCGACCTCTACTACCAGCACCGCGTGGACAAGAGCGTCCCCATCGAGGACACGGTGGGCGCGATGGCGGAACTGGTCCAGGCAGGCAAGGTCCGCCACCTGGGCCTGTCAGAAGCCTCCGCGGACACCATCCGCCGGGCCCATGCCGTGCACCCCATCACCGCATTGCAGACTGAGTATTCGCTGTGGGAACGGGAGCCCGAAACCAAGGTGTTTCCCGTGCTCGCTGAGCTGGGCATCGGGTTCGTTCCCTACAGCCCGCTGGGCCGCGGGTTCCTGACCGGGCAGATCCGCAGCGTGGACGACTTCGCCGAGGACGACTTCCGCCGCCACTCACCGCGCTTCCAGGGCGAGAACTTCACCCGGAACCTGGAACTCGTGGACCGGGTCAAGGAACTGGCGGACCGGAAACAATGCACCCCGGGGCAGCTGGCCCTCGCGTGGCTGCTCGCCCAGGGTGAGCACATCGTCCCCATCCCCGGCACCAAGAAGCGGGAACGGCTGCGCGAAAACCTGGGCGCCGTGGACGTCGAGCTCAGCCAGGACGAGCTGCAGTTGCTCGACCAGCTGGCACCGGCCGGAGCAACGGCGGGTGCACGCTACCCCAACATGTCCACCATTGATACGTAGCCGGCGCTTTTCCACACAGCGTCCGGGGTTGACGACTGCGGGGCGGGGGCTGGCGTAGGGTGGTCCTACGGCTGAAGCAAGCGGCTGCTGTTTCTTTTCTGTGCGGAGCCCTTTCCTATGTCCGACGAACCGGCCCTCCGGGCCCTTGCTGACTCACCCTTTTCCCTGCCCCACCTGAGGGACGGCCAATTGGCCGGCATGGCGGCCCTTGTGGACGGCCGCGACGTTCTGGCCGTGATGCCCACCGGATATGGCAAGTCCGCCATCTACCAAGTCGCCGCCCTTCACCTGCACCAAAAAACCGGACGTCCCGCCGTCGTCGTGTCACCGCTGATTGCCCTCCAGGAGGACCAGCTGGACGGCCTGTCCCAGGTCCTTGGCCCGGACGCAGCGGTGGCCATCAACTCCTCACACAGTGATGCCGACGTCGAAGCGTCCTGGCAGTCCGCCGAGCAGGGCAAAGCGGTGTTCCTGTTGCTTGCCCCGGAACAGCTGGCCAAGCAGGCAACCGTGGACCGGATCAAGGCACTGAATATCTCGCTGTTCATTGTGGATGAGGCCCACTGCGTCTCCTCCTGGGGCCACGATTTCCGCCCCGACTACCTGGGGCTCGGCAATGTGCGGGAGCAACTGGGGAACCCGCCCGTCGCCGCACTGACGGCCACCGCCTCCCCGCCGGTGCGGGACGAGATTGTGGAGCGGCTGGGCATGAAGGATCCCCTGGTCCTGGTCCACGGCTTTGACCGGCCGAACATCAGCCTTGACGTGGTCCGGCACCACGAAGACAAGGGCAAGCGCAAGGCTGTGCTGGAACAGGTGGCGGCCCTGGCCAGGAACGGGCAGGGGCTGCTGTACGCCGCTACCCGGAAGGATACGGAGAAGTACGCGGAGAAGCTGGCCAAGGAGGGTTTGCGCGCGGAGGCGTACCATGCCGGCCAGTCGGCCGCGGACCGCGAGCGCATCCATGAGCTGTTCCTGGCCGACATGCTGGACGTGGTGGTGGCCACCACCGCCTTCGGCATGGGCATCGACAAGCCGAACGTCCGCTTTGTGGTCCACGCCGACATCCCCGAATCGCTGGACTCCTATTACCAGGAGATCGGCCGGGCAGGCCGGGACGGCGACCCCGCATCCGCCGTGCTGCACTACCGTTCGGAGGATCTGGGCCTCCGGAAATTCTTCGGCACCCACTCCCCTGATCCCGATTCACTGCTCGCAGTGTTGAAGCTCCTCAAGTCCGCCGACGCCCCGGTTCCCAAAGCGTCCCTGGCGGAACTCACCGGCCTTCCGGCCCGCCGCGTCACCGGCCTGATCAACCAACTTGAGGAAATCGGCGCCGTCAGCACGGGCAAGCGGGGCATCCGGCTCACGTCCAAAGCCAAGCTGCCCGCCCTGGTGGGCGGCGCCGTCGAACTGGCCGAGGCGAGGCAGCGCGTGGACCATTCCAGGCTCACCATGATGCGCGCCTACGCGGAGACGGACGGCTGCCGCCGGCAGTTCCTGCTGGGCTACTTCGGCGAGGACCTGCCGGAGCCCTGTGGAAACTGCGATGGATGCGCGGCGGCCGTTGCGCCCGGGCACCCGGCGCCCGGCGGCAAGGAGAAACCCGGAAAGAAGAAGCAGGACAAGAAGCATTCCGGCAGGAAGAAGGGCGGCGGGACGTCAGGCGGCGGCGGTCCGGGTTCCGCAACGGACGAGCCGTTCCCGCTGCAGTCCGCAGTGGTACACAAGGAATGGGGCCCGGGGCTGGTGATGCGGCACGAGGACGACGTCATCACGGTGCTCTTTGAACAGGAGGGGTACAAGACGCTGTCCCGGTCCGCCGTCGTGGAGCATAAACTCCTGAAGCCTGCTTAGGTAGGCTGGGAGGACCTCCAACGAAAGGCTCCGGGTGGAAGTGCCTGCGTATGTCTGGACCCTGACCATTGCGGGAATCGTGGGGCTGCTGGCCTTTGATTTCTTCTTCCACGTCCGCAAGGCCCACACGCCTACGCTCAAGGAATCCGCAGCCTGGTCCGCCATCTATGTGGGCATAGCGTTGGTGTTCGGGCTGGGGGTGCTGCTGTTCGGCGGCTCCGCCATGGGCACGGAGTACTTCGCCGGCTACGTCACGGAGAAGGCCCTGTCCGTCGACAACCTTTTCGTCTTCCTCATCATCATGGCGAGCTTCAAGGTGCCGCGCGCGGACCAGCAGAAGGTGCTGCTGTTCGGCATCGTGTTCTCCCTGATCGCCCGCACGGCGTTCATCTTCCTGGGGGCAGCCCTGATCAACAGTTTCGCCTGGGTGTTCTACATCTTCGGCCTCATCCTGCTGGTCACCGCGGGCAACCTGCTCAAGCCGGACAGCCACGACGACGACTCCGAAGGCGTGGTGGTCAGGCTGGCCAGGAAGCTGCTGCCGGCGTCGGAACATTACGACGGCGACAAGCTCTTCACCGTGGAGAACGGGAAGCGGGTCCTGACGCCCATGCTGCTGGTGATGGTGGCCATCGGCGGCACCGACATCCTGTTCGCCCTGGACTCCATACCGGCGATCTTCGGGCTGACCCAGAACGTGTTCGTCGTCTTCACCGCCACTGCGTTCTCGCTGATGGGCCTGCGCCAACTGTTCTTCCTGATCGACGGCCTGCTGGACCGGCTGATCTTCCTGTCCTACGGCCTGGCGGTGATCCTCGGTTTCATCGGCGTGAAGCTCATTCTGCATGCGCTGCACGAGAACACCCTTCCGTTCATCAACGACGGCGGGCACGTCGATGTGGTGGAAGTCAGCACCGCCGTGTCGCTGTCGGTCATCCTGGGCGTCCTGGTGGTGACCATCCTGGCATCCATCTTCAGTCCCAAGGGAAAGGCCAAGAACGCCGTGTCCGGGGCAAAGCGGCATGCCACCGAATACCTGGATCTGAACTACGAGACGGACATGGCCGAACGTGACAAGATCTTCGCCAGGATGTGCCGGGAGGAAGGCCAGATCCGCAAACTCCCGGAGAAGTACAAGCGGCTGATCCGCAACGAGACCGAATTCATGGACCTGCTGCGCAACGCCCACGTGGAGCATGACAAGGCCCAGGTCCGGGCTGCCGCGGCCGAGGCCTGACCTACCGGCTGAGGGCCGCCGCACCCCTGGCCAGGCCGGTGATCCTGTCCCAGTCCTTGGCAGCGACAGCAGCCGCCGGGGTCAGCCAGCTTCCGCCCACGCACGCCACGTTGGGGAGCTTCAGGTACTCCGGCGCGCTTGCCAGGCTGATGCCGCCAGTGGGGCAGAACCGGACCTGCGGTATCGGCGCGCCAATGGCCGCTAGGTAGGACGGGCCTCCCGCCGGGCCGGCCGGGAAGAACTTCATGGAGTCCAGGCCGTGTTCCAGGACTGCCATCACCTCCCCGACCGTGGCCACCCCCGGCAGCACGGGCACGTCCAGCGACAGCATCGAGGTGAGAAGGGCGGGGGTGACCCCGGGGCTGACCAGGAAGCGGGCACCTGCTGCCACCGCGGCGTCGGCCTGTCCGGGCGTAAGAATCGTCCCGGCACCCACCAGGATCTCCGGTACCTCGTTGGCGATCAGCTTCAACGATGTCAGCGCGGACTCCGTCCGCAGCGTGAGCTCGATGATGCCCACCCCACCGTCGGCGAGCGCCCGGGCCAGCGGAACAGCGTCCTGGGGGTCGTCGATGGTGACCACCGGGATGACCGGTGAAGTGTTCAGGACGGCGGCTGCGTCAGCCATGGTTGATCTCGTTTCCCAGGCCTTCCGGCCCGTCTTCCAGCGTGCGGTACCAGTGCAGCAGCAGTTGCGTGAATTGTTCGTTCTGCGCCAGGTTTGGGTCGAAAATGGGACGGAATCCCAGCAGCGCCGGGACCAGCGTCCCGGCGGTGCGGGTGGCGGGCAGGGCAGCGTGGAGCTCGGCGGCCAGCGGATCGTCCAGGCCGGCCGGCGGGGTGGTGGCAACCCTGTGCATCCAGGCGGCAATCGCCAGGGCGGCCCAGCGGGGTTCGCGGCCAGCTTCCAGGCTCCCCCTGATGGTGGGCAGCAGGCGCAGCCCGATTTTCTGTGATCCGTCGCTGCCCACTTTGGCGGTGGTGTGGCCCAGGGCCGGATTAGCGAACCGTTCCAGCACCTGCGAGCAGTACTGTTCGCCCTCCAGTCCGGCAGGCAGGGTGATGGCGGGCAGTGCTTCCTCCAGCATCATGCGCCGGCAGGCGGTGCGGAACGGCTCCACCGTCACGGCGTCGCTGATGGTTTCCTTCCCGGCCGCCAGGCCAAGATACGCAAGCATGGAGTGGCTGGCGTTGAGCAGCCGGAGTTTCGCCGCTTCCCACGCTGCGACATCTGCGCTGAACAGGGCGCCGGCGTCCTCCCAACGGGGGCGGCCGGCAGCGAAGTTGTCCTCGATGACCCATTGCCTGAAGGGCTCGGCCACCACGGCGGCTTCGTCACGCACGCCCAGTTCACGTTCGACGGCGGAAAGGTCACCGTCCGTGGTGGCGGGCACCATCCGATCCACCATCGTGCTGGGGAAGGTGACATTCTGTCCCAGCCAGGCGGTCAGTGGTTCCGCCTCGGCAGCGGGAAGGGCAGCGGCAAACCCGTGGACGAGGCGGCCCGTCAGTTCACCGTTGGCAGGGAGGTTGTCGCAGGAAAGGATGGTGACGGGACCGGCTCCGGTGCGGGCGCGCTGCTGCAGCCCGCGGGTGATCTGCCCGACGGCGGTCAGCGGGGGGCGTCCGGCGAGGTCCGCCTGCACATCGTCATCGGCCAGGTCCAGGCCGCCGGTCCGGGGATCGAACCGGTAGCCCTTTTCCGTGATGGTCAGGGTGACGATCCTGGTGGACGGCGCAGCAATACGGTCCACGACCTCCTGCGGCCGGTCCCGCCCGGGTATCGCCTCCACGATGCTCGAAACCACGCGCAGCGGTGCTGCGCCGCCGCCCCTTTCGGAGACGGTGAACAGCCCGTCCTGCGGTGAAAGCTGCCGGGCCACGGTGTCCGATCGCTGGGTGACACCAACGATTGCCCACTCGAAGTCCCCCGAGGAGAGCATGGCGTCCTCGGTAAAGACTGCGGTGTGGGCGCGGGCGAAAGCACCGAGGCCAAGGTGGACGATCCCGGGCTGCAGCTTCTCCCGCGGCAACAGGGCCCGATGGCCGGCAGCGGCAATGGATGAAGAACTCAGGCGTGCGATGACACTGCTCCTTCCACCGCATGGACGGACGCCCCGGCGTGGGCACGGGTCTGCTCGAACGTGGGGATGAAGCCCGTTCCGCCCTTGCCGCCCACTACCAGGGATGACGCCGCGGCACCGTACGTCGCCGCCGTCCTGAAGTCGTCCCCGAGCACCAGCCGGGCGGTGAGGGTCCCTACGAAGGCGTCGCCCGCGCCGGTCTGGTCCACCACCGCAGGGGCCGGGATTGCCGGGACCCACACCGAGTCCTGCCCGGACTCGAGCTGGATTCCTTCAGCACCGCAGGTCACGGCGACGTTGGCTGTGCCCTGCGCACGGAGCCCGGCGGCCGCTTCCTGCGGCGTGGACGCTCCCAGCAGCGCGCTGGTTTCGCCGGGGAACGACGGGGTAACGAGGAAGGCCTGTGGCGCCAGTTCGGCGAGGACCGCCGTCGCCTCTTCCTTGGTGGTGAGCCGGGGCCGGAAGTTCGGATCGAAGACAAAGCGCCGGGCCAGCGAGGCGGCTTTGACGACGGCGGCGCGTGCCGTCGTCGAGATGGCGCAGGCGATGCCGCCCGCCACCACGGCGCCGGCCGCGGCGAAAACGTCGGGGTCGACGTCGTCCGGTCCCAGTGTGGAGCCCACGCTGCCGCTGCGGGCGTAGGAGAACTCGCGTTCGCCGTCGGGGTCGCTGTGCACCAGGTAAACGCCCTGTTGACCGCGGCGGTGCAGCAGCAGGTCCGTGGAGATGCCCAGATCGGCGACCCGGGCCGACATGGCCTGGCCAAGGTCATCGTCGGTGAGGACGGACAGCAGGCCCACCCTGGCACCGGCCGCCGCGGCGGCTGCGGCGACGTTGAGGGCGTCACCGGAGATGCCAAGCTGTGCTGGAACGCCGTGGGCGAAGGGCAGGTCGGTGGCGACTTCGACGAGGATCTCCCCCATCACCACCACGTCGAAGGGCTTGTCTGTTGCAGCGTTCACCAGTCGTGCACCGATCCGTCGAGCCGGCGGTTGACCGGCAGGTATTTGGGGTCGAAGGGGAAGCGTGCGGCGGCTGCCTCGTCGAACTCCACGCCGATGCCCGGTGCGTCGCCGGGGTGCATGTAGCCGTCGCTGAAAGTGTAGGAAGTCTTGAATACTTCGCCCGCCGGATCCCGGTGGCCCATGTACTCCTGGATGCCGAAGTTGGGGATGCTCATGTCCACGTGCAGCGCTGCCGCGAAGGACACCGGCGACAGGTCGCCGGCACCGTGGGAGCCGGAGCGGACGCCGTACAGGTCCGCGAGCGAGAAGATCCGGCGCAGGTGTGTGATGCCGCCGGCGTGGGAAACGGACGTGCGGATGTAGTCGATCAGGCGTTCGGTGATGAGCTGCTGGCAGTCCCAGATCGAGTTGAACACCTCCCCCACGGCGATCGGGGTGGTGGTGTGCTGGCGGATCAGCCGGAATGCGGACTGGTCCTCTGCCGGTGTTGGGTCCTCAATCCAGAACGGCCGGTACTGCTCCAGTGAGGCTCCCAGGCGGCCTGCCTCGATGGAGGTCAGCCGGTGGTGGACGTCGTGCAGGACGTGCACGCCGTAGCCGAACTGCCCGCGGACATGGGCCATCATTTTCGGCGCGAAGTCCAGGTATGCCGTGGTCTCCCAGGTGTCTTCCTGGGGCACGTTGCTGCTCGCCGGTTCGTACAGCTTCCCGTCCACCGGCGCGATGCCGTACGTCTTGTCCAGTCCGGGGATGGCGGCCTGCGCGCGGATGGCTTTGTAGCCGAGGTCCAGGTGGTGCTGGAAGTCGGCGCTGAGGTCCTCCAGGGTGCTGCCGCTGGCGTGCCCGTAGACCATGACACCCTCGCGCGCCGCTCCGCCCAGGAGTTCGTAGACCGGCATTCCGGCGGCCTTGCCCTTGATGTCCCAGAGCGCGACGTCGATGGCGGCGATTGCCGTCATGGTCACCGGGCCGCGCCGCCAGTAGGCGCCTTTGTAGAAGTACTGCCAGGCGTCCTCGATGCGGCGGGCGTCGCGGCCGATCAGGAGCGGGCAGAGGTGCTCGCTGAGGTAGGACGCCACGGCCAGCTCGCGGCCATTGAGGGTGGCGTCGCCGATGCCGGTGATGCCGTCCTCGGTTTCAATAACGAGCGTCACGTAGTTCCGTCCGGGCGACGAAACCACCACCCGTGCGTCGGTGATCTTCACTGGGGAGTCCTTCAAATGGTGGATGTGCAAGTAGGTCGCAGTAGATGTCGTTTTGAGGGCTCAGAACGACACCTACTGCCAGTCAGTTGGGTCAGGAGAGGCGGAGCATGACCTTGCTGCTGCCGGCGGCCGGGTCCGCGGCGGTCTGCATGGCCTTCTGCGCGTCGTCGATGCCGAACTTGTGGGTGATGACGGGCGAGACGTCCAGGCCGTCCTTCATGGCCTGCAAAGCATCGGTGATCTCGTCCACGAACCGGTAGGAACCGATCCAGGTGATTTCCCGGGTGACGAGGTCCCCCAGGGCCGAGGCCGCCGGGGCGCCGGGCAGGTTGCCAACCTGGACGAGCGTGCCGCCGCGGGCCGTGGCCCGCAGGACTCCGCCCAGGACTGCCGGGATCCCGGTGGCCTCGAAGACGAGCTCCACGTCAGAGGGCAAGGGATTGTCCGAAACGTTGATTACCTCGTCCGCGCCCATGGCCTTGGCAATCCGAAGCGACGCGTCGCTGATGTCGGTGGCGGTAACGGTCCGTGCTCCGGCAAATTTGGCGGCCGCGGTGACCAGCGACCCGATGGGTCCGGCACCGTTGACCAGCACGTCCCGGCCCCGCAGGCTGCCCGCCCGGCTCACCGCGTGCATGGCGACGGCGAGCGGTTCCGCAAGTGCCCCGCGGAGGGTGTCCACGCCGTCGGGAAGGGGACGGACCTGGGATGCCTTGGCGAGCTTCTGTTCGCTGAAGCCGCCGTCGGTGTGGGGGTCGAACGCCGCCGAGCCGAAGTACCGGATCTGTGGGTAGAGGTTGGTCCGGCCCCGCAGGCGCTCCGGCATAATGCCGTCCCCCACGAGTTCGGCCGGGTGCACCGTCACGGGCTGGCCCACATGGAGATGTTCGACGCCGGCGCCCAGCTTTGCGATCCGGCCTGCCACTTCGTGGCCCAGGACCAGCGGTGACTTCAGCGCCGCCGTCCCTGACGCTCCGTGGCGCCAGTACGAAAGGTCACTTCCGCAGATGCCGCCCCATTCGACGTCGAGCACTACTTCCCCTGGCCCGGCAACCGGTTCCGGCCGGTCATCGATCCGGAGGTCGTTGGCGCCGTGGACGACGACAGCTTTCATACCGCGTCCTCGAGGCGGACCAGGTCGCGGCCGCGGACCTCGGGGCCAACGGCGGCCGATACCAGGGTGATCAGCGAGTAACCGATGAGCATGGCGGCCAGCGGCCACCAGTGTCCAGTGACGGCGGTCAGGGTCGCTGCCAGCAGCGGCCCGATCGCGGTGGCCAGGATGCCGCCGATTTCCTTGGCGAGGGCAAGCTGCGTGAAGCGGGTGCGGGCTCCGAAGAACTCGGCCATCGTGACGCTTTCCATCGCGAAAAGGCTGAGCACTCCGAGGTTCAGGCCCACCACCATGGCGATGGTGATCAGTGCGGTGTTGCCGCTGGTGATCATCAGCATCATCGGGATGGCGTACACCGCAGTCAGGGCGCTGAGGGCCAGGTAGAGGGGGCGACGGCCGAAGCGGTCACCGAGGAGACCGACCACGGGAATAGTGACGAAGCCCAGGAGGGAACCGTACATGATGGCGTTGGTGCCCACCGTCTTGTCCGTAAGGAGGACGGTGGCGAGGTAGCCCACCAGGAAGGTCTGTACCAGGCCGGAGTTACCGGCTTGGCCGAAGCGCAGGCCCAGTGCGATCAGGAACGATTTGCCCTTTTTCTGGTGCAGGGCGGCTTCGATGGTGCTGGTCCCGGCCAGTTCGGGTGCCTTTGCGGCGGTCTTGATCCTGTCCTTCGTGAGGGCCACGCCGTCCACGACGTCGGCACGCTGTTCGAAGACGGGGCTTTCCTTGATGGAGCGCCGGATCCAGACGGCGAACAGCATGATCACGAAGCTCGCCAGGAAGGGAATGCGCCAGCCCCAGCTCAGCAGGTCTTCCTGCGAGAGAGACGCCGCGAGGATGGCCCACAGAGCCGAAGCGCCAAGGGTGCCGGAGTTCGTTCCCAGGCAGACCAGGGACGAGATAAGGCCGCGACGGCGGGCCGAGGCGAACTCAGCGAGCATGACGGTTGCACCTGCGATTTCCGCGCCGGCGCCGAAGCCCTGGATGAGCCGCAGCGCCACCAGCAGGATCGGCGCCCAGATGCCGATCATGGCGTAGGTGGGGAGTACACCGATCAGGGTGGTGGAGGCGCCCATCAGGGCGATGGTGATGTAGAGGACCTTCTTGCGGCCGATCCGGTCACCCATCCGGCCAAAGTAGACAGCGCCGAAGAGGCGGGCCACGTAGCCCACCCCGTAGGTTGCCATGGCGGCAATGAGCCCGATCACGGGGCTGACGTCCGGGAAGAAGATCTTGTTGAAGACAATGGCTGCGGCCAGGGAATACAGCTGGAAGTCCATGAATTCCATGGCGGTGCCGAGCCACCCCGAGGCGGCTACTTTGGCCAGGTCCCGGGTGTTGCGGGCTTCGGCCTGGCTGCTCGTTGGCGGCGCAATGCTTTCGGTCATCAGTTGCTCCTTTGCAGGTGATGCTGTCGAAGGGGAGAGCGTTTGGAGGGATGTGGACAGCGGAAAAGCTGGGGTCCGCCATGTCGACTCCAGGGGAAGGAGTGACGGGCAGCACGTCGATTTCTACTACCATACAAGCACTACCATTCTAGTGTGTCAACCGGCTAGACTGGTCCCATGGCAACGGACAAAAGAGGCGCTTCCCCCCGGCTTTCGGTGCGCGACCAAACGCTTGAAACACTCAGGCGCAGGATCATTTCGCTGCAGCTGCCCCCGGGTGAGCCGTTGTCGGAGAACGAGTTGGCCCAGGAGTTGGGGGTCAGCCGCACTCCGGTCCGCGAAAGCCTCATCCTGCTCCGTGAGGAGGGCCTGGTTCAGGTGTTCCCGCAGATCGGCTCGTTCGTCTCCCTTGTAGACCTGGGGCGCGTCTCGGAAGCCCAGTTCGTCCGGGAAGCCATCGAGTGCGCCTCGCTGCGCGACCTTGCCGTTGACAGCGACGGCATCGCCGGACTGCGGAGCATACTGCAGGCCCAGTGCCAGGCGGACGCCAAGGACGACGTGGAGGAATTCTTCCGTTTGGACGAAGACTTCCACCGTGAACTCCTGCGCCTTGCGGGACACGAATCAGCCTGGGCCGCCGTCAACTCCGCCAAGGCGCACCTGGACCGTGCGCGCCGGATGAGCCTGCTGGACACGCGGCCCGTGTCCACCCTGATCGAGCAGCACACCGCCGTTGTCGATGCACTGGAAGCCAACAACCTCCCGGACGCGGACAGCAGCCTGCGCCTCCATCTCCGTGCCGTCTTCGAAGATGTCCAACGGATCCAGGAAGCAACGCCGGAACTGTTTTCCGACGGCGAAGCGCGCCGCCCGTCGCGGCGCAGCGTGGCACGCCTGGCCTGACAGCCCGGCCGCCACGCCAGGACAGGAAGCCCCGGCAGGGGAACATGCAGCTTTGTCAGTCCCTCTTGCTACGTTTGAGCCAGGCCGGGGAAACGTCCCAGGCCCGCGAACAGTTCGGGAGGCCCCGTGTTTCTGCTCGATTCCCCCGGCGCTGATGCCGGGTCCGTCGCCCCGCCGGACCTGGTGTTTTCGGCCAGCGACCTGGTGGCTGCATCCGAGTGTGAGTACCGCACGCTCCGGGTCCTCGACGAAAAGCTTGGACGGTCTCCCAAACCGGAGTTCCCCGTCGACGAAATGCAAAAGCGCGCCGGTGAGCTCGGTGACCGGCACGAGCGCACCGTCCTTGCCAGTTTGGTGGCGAAGTACGGCGAGTGGGATGCAAGCCGCGGGGCAGGCGTCTACTCACTGGAGCGTGGCCCCACCCTGCGCGGCGACCTGCAGGCCAGGCACGCCGAAACCGAGCTCGCCCTGAGGTCCGGCGCCGACGTCGTCTTCCAGGCCACCTTCTTCGACGGCGAATTCCTTGGCTACGCGGATTTCCTGGTGAATGAGGCTGCCGGTACGGGCAACCCTGGCCGGTACGAAGTGTGGGACACCAAGCTTGCCCGGCACGCCAAGGTGGGGGCGCTCCTGCAGCTTGCCTCCTACGGCGACCAGCTCATCGGCATGGGACTGGAGCCCTCCCCCGTGGTCACGCTGGTGCTCGGCACTCGCGTCGGTGAGGACTGGCTGCGCAGCACCCACTCGCTGCCGGACCTGCTGCCCGTCTTCCGGGAACGGCGCCGGCGCTTCCGCCAGCTCACAGCGAACCACCGGGCTGCCGAGGCACCGGTGCAGTGGCAACAGCCCGGCATCGTGCACTGCGGGCGGTGCGATTACTGCGCCGAGCAGGTCAGGCTGCACCGGGACCTGCTGATGGTGGCAGGCATGTCCGTTGTCCAGCGCCGGAAGCTTCACGCAGCCCGGATCAGGACTATCGATGACCTGGCTGCCCTGCCCGCCGCCGAGGCGAAGAATTCCGTCGCACGGCTTCGTGCCCAGGCGCGGATGCAGCTGGGGCTGGACCGGCCGGCCGGCTCGCGGACGTTCACCAAGGACGGCGAGCCCCACACGGTCGCCTACACGGTGCTTCCGGACAACACGATCGGATCACTGCCGGCTCCGAGTCCGGGCGACATCTTCTTTGACTTCGAGGGTGACCCCCTCTGGCAGGATCCCGCCACCGGGGCGTGGGGCATAGAGTACCTCTTCGGCGTCATCGAAGCCCCCGCTGCGGGCGCCGACGGCGACCCCGTATTCCGCCCGTTCTGGGCACACTCCCGGTCCGGGGAACGCCGCGCCTTCCTGGACTTCCTGGAATACGTGGAGAAGCGCCGGGCCCGGTACCCGGACATGCATGTCTACCACTACGCCTCCTACGAAAAGACGGCGCTGCGGAACCTGTCCCTCGCCCACCAGGCCGGCGAGGACACCGTGGACGACTGGCTCCGGCGGGGGCTGCTGGTGGACCTGTACGCCACCGTGCGGCATTCCATCCGCATCTCCGAAGCGTCGTACTCCATCAAGAAGCTCGAACCGCTGTACATGGGTGACAACCTCCGGTCCGGGGACGTCAAGGATGCCGGCGCCTCGGTGGTGGCCTACGCCGCCTACTGTGCCGCCCGCGACGAGGGACGCCGGGAAGAAGCAGACACCATCCTGGCCTCGATTTCCGACTACAACCGCTACGACTGCCTCTCCACGCTGCGCCTTCGCGACTGGTTGATGGAGGCGGGACAGAAACCCGGCTCCGCCCCTGGCCATCCTGGAGTTGCCGCTCCCGCCGCCGACTGCCCTGACCGGTCCGCCAGACTTCCCGATGAGGACGACGACGCGGCCGGCAGTGAAGAGTCCCCCGAGCACGCCAGGCTGCACCAATTCCTTGCCGGCCTGCCGGACAACCGGCCCTGGACCAACGATGAACGTGCCATCGCCATGGTGGCCGCCGCTACCGGATACCACCGCCGCGAACGCAAACAGTTCTGGTGGCAGCACTTCGACCGGGTCGAGGCCCCGCTGGAGAGCTGGTCGGACCAGAGGAACGTGTTCGTGGTGTCATCCGCGGAAGTGGTTTCCGACTGGGCCTTGGCCAAGCCGAGGGAACGGATGCGCACCCGCGTCCTGAAACTCCGCGGCACCATGACCGAGGGCTCCGACTTCCGTGCGGACTCCACCTGGTGCCGGCTGTACGACGCGCCGGGTCCCGACGGAATGAACCCTGCCGCTGTTCCGGGGACCAGGGCCTACACGTTCGGCACCAGGATCAACGGGCTCGAGCCGGCGCAGGACAGCCCGGAACATCTGGTCACCATCGCGGAACGGGAAACGGGGAAGGTTGCCGCATATCCCCACTTCCCCATGGCGCTGACCGAGGACCAGCCGTTGGCAACGGCAAGCATCGAAGCCTCGATCAGGGACATTGCGCGCGCCGTTGGCGCCTCCGTACCGTCGCTGCCCGCACAGCCGGGCGTGGACATTTTGCGCAAGCTGCCGCCGCGGTTCCGTTCCCTCCCGGGACCGGCGCCCGTCCGGCACGGTGACGACGGCGCCGCAGATTATGCCGGAGCCATTGCCGAATCGCTGCTGGACCTGGACCGCTCTTACCTTGCGGTCCAGGGTCCTCCGGGGACGGGCAAGACCTACGTGGGCGCGCACGTCATTGGCCGGCTCGTGGCAAAGGGCTGGAAAATTGGTGTGGTGGCCCAGTCACACAACGTGGTGGAAAACCTGCTCTGCCGCGCCATCGAAACCGGCGGGGTGGACGCAGAGCAGGTGGGTAAGAAACTGGCCGCACCCCACCCGGTTCCGTGGACGCTCACGGCGGAAGGCGATGTGGACCGCCTGCTCTCCTCCCCCGGCGGCTGCCTGGTCGGCGGTACGGCATGGACCATGACCGGCAAGGAAGTGCCACCCGGGTCCCTGGATCTCCTGGTCATTGACGAAGCGGGCCAGTTCTCGCTGGCCAACACGCTGGCCGTGAGCCGGGCGGGAACACGGCTGCTCCTGCTGGGTGACCCGCAACAGCTCCCGCAGGTCACCCAGGGCGCCCATCCGGAACCCGTCGATGAGTCTGCCCTGGGCTGGCTCGCGGCAGGACACGCCACCCTTCCCCCGGCCCTCGGCTACTTCCTTGCCGATACCTGGCGAATGCATCCGGAATTGTGCCGCGCGGTGTCGACCCTCAGCTATGAGGGGAAGCTGAAGTCGGCTCCTGCGGCGTCCCTGCGCAAACTTGGGGAGCTGCCGCCAGGCGTGGAGACTGTGTTCGTTGACCACAGCGGCAACACCACGGCGTCCACGGAAGAATCCGAGGAAGTGGTGCGCCAGGTCCGCCGCCACATGGGGTTGAAGTGGACCTGCGGCCCGGGCCTGGAGCCGCGCCCGCTGGAGCAGCAGGACATGTTGGTGGTGGCTGCCTACAACGCGCAGGTCCACCTGATCCGCAGGCATCTGGCGGAGGCCGGACTGCCGGAGGTCCGGGTGGGCACGGTGGACAAGTTCCAGGGCCAGGAGGCTCCGGTGGTGCTGGTGTCGATGGCCTGCTCGGCTGTGTCAGAGGCCCCACGGGGCGCGGAGTTCCTGCTCAACCGGAACCGCATCAATGTGGCGGTGTCCCGCGGGCAGTGGCGTGCCGTGATCATCCGGTCCCCCGACCTCACCAGCTACATGCCGCACAAGCCCGCGGCCCTCGAGGAGCTCGGCGCTTTCATCGGCCTCAGCCCACGGGACCAGGCGCGGGTCCGCACGCGGCGGGATTAGGCGTCAGCGGACGCGGAAGCCGCGGAAGCTACCGCTGGGCTGTGTCAGTGAGTCGTCCACCCGTTCCACCCGGCCGGGCGTCCGGTCAGAGTTCAACCAGTCCAGGAGTTTGCGGACCTGCGGCCCGGGGCCCTCGGCAACAACGGATACCGAGCCGTCGTCGAGGTTTCTCACCTCACCGGACAACCCAAGCTCCTCCGCCGTGCCCATGGTCCAGTACCGGAAGCCGACTCCCTGGACCATCCCGTACACCCGGGCGTCCAGCCGCACGGCTTCCTGCCCCGGGTCATCCACGGCCGGGCGTTCGTGCCTGCCCATGCGGCTCCTCCTGGACCTGTCGCCCCGTCCCAACCGGGTAGCAGCAACTGCCGTTTCGAACCTCCAACACGGCGGTTGGCGCTACCCGGTTGGGTAGAGGACAAACCGTTAGTTGATGGTGATGTCGCGGGTGGCGTGGTTGTAGCGGATTGTCACCGTGCCACCGGCGTGGTGCAGTTCGTGGTTGGGCCCATCGAAGGTGCCGTAAGCGCCGTAGTTCTCAGCCCAGGAGCGGTTCAGCGCAATCTTGAAGGTGTAGAACCCGGCGGGCAGTTCAGCGCTCTTCTTCCAGAGCTGTTCCAGGAAGTCGAACTCCATCTGGGCTTCGTCGTACTGCGGTGCCCAGTTCTCGGGCGCGCCCAGGATGGTGTTGAAGTCACCGGCCACGGCAACAGCTTCCGGCTGCGGCAGGGTTTCCACGTCCGCGTCCTCGAACCGTTCAGCCGCGGCAGACGCAGCAGGTGCAGTCTCAGCCTTGTCCTTGGCCGCCGACTTCTTGCGGACGGCCTTGACCACAGGCTCGACGGCGTCTTCGATGGCCTTGGCTGCCTTGCCCACGGCGGAGGCGGCCTTCTTGGCGGGAGCCTTCCTGGCTGCCTTCTTCGGAGCTTCCTCCGTGGCCGGGACCTGCAGCGTTGCTGCGGCGGCGGAGACCGGGCGGACAAAACCCTTGGGAGCCGTGGGAACCGGCGTGTCTGCAGGGACCGGTGTGCCGGCGTCGAGCGCTGCGGCGAAGGAGTCGGCGCCTGGGAAGGCCACCGTGGCGCGCATGCCGTCCTCGGTGATGGTCCAGCCAGAGCGGCCCTTGATCAGCCAGCCTGCCTTGACCAGCTTGGCAGTGGCCGAGGTGAGGGTCTTGTGCCCGCGCGGGATTCCGCCGCTGAGAAGTTCCGCCTCGTGCTCGTTGAACGGCACCCGGGCCGTCGCTTCCGCCAGCACCTGGCCGGCGTTCAGGGCATCACCGGACCACACGCCTTCGGTCAGGACATCCAGCACGGTCTTGAGTCGAAGGTAGGTGTTCTCTGCGGTGGACTTGGCCATGATTCCCCTTATATAAAAGCGATCGGTCTTAGGCATCTTGCCAACTGCCCGTTAAATCGCGCGACTTTAATTGGTTAACTCTGCGTGTCGTGACCGACTGTGAAGCGGA
>Ga0308170_10000671_pt1 | contig 39469 bp, 32 predicted proteins | sample PhyBR2_2_FD_202136 | JGI IMG/M metagenome (GOLD analysis project Ga0308170, IMG submission 202136) | Phyllosphere microbial communities from UC Gill Tract Community Farm, Albany, California, United States - DLSLSB.R2 | ecosystem: Host-associated > Plants > Phyllosphere > Unclassified | place... | reverse complement strand
AATTTCATCATCTCGAAATGCTCTATCAAGAGTTCGGGCAAAAATAATTTAAGAATTTCAGCATCGTTTAACATCAAACAAAATTAGCACTTTTTATTTTGCTCCCCAAGTTTTGTCCCTGATCCATGATTAAAACTTCACAATGGAATATCAAATCAGGCAAAGTATCAGGTAAGAACCCCAATGTGAAACAATTAAATTCATTTTTGGAAGGGATCAGATCAAAATTATTTGAATGCTATAATAGCCTGTTCAATGAAGGAAAAGAAATAACCTGTGAAACCCTGCGGAATAAATATTTGGGAATTGAGGAAAGAAAACCTACACTTATAGAGGTTTTCAAAGATCATAATCTAAAAATGAAGGAGCTTATAGGAAAAGAATTTTCTAAGGGAACTTGGGAAAGATATGAAACCTCATTGCGGCATACTCAGGCATTTATGAAATGGAAATATAATATTACTGACATTGATGTCCGTCATATTAATCCCGGATTTGTTGCTGATTATGAGTTTTATTTGCGTACTGTAAGAGATTGTTCCAACAATTCAGCGGTAAAGTATATTAAAAATTTTCAAAAAATAATTAATATCTGTATCGATAAAGAATGGATAAACAAAAATCCCTTTGTAGGTTATAAATCTAAAATTGAAACTGTTGATGTTAGATTTTTAACTGATTTACAGTTAAAGAATATTCAATCTAAAAAATTCATCTCTGAACGGTTGAGTATCGTACGTGATATCTTCATATTCTGTTGTTTTACTGGTTTAGCTTATATCGATGTTAAGAATTTGACAAAGCATAAAATTACCAGAGGAATTGATGGAGGATTATGGATAAAAATCAAAAGAACCAAAACAAAAGTTGAGGCAAGTATTCCAATATTAGCTGATGCTCAGGAAATTTTAAGCAGATATGAAAATCATCCTAAATGTGTGAATGAAAGTACTGCCTTACCTGTGTTAAGTAATCAAAAGACCAATGAATATTTAAAAGAAATAGGTGCTTTATGTGACATTGATTTTGATATTACTTTTCACACGGCAAGGCGTACCTTTGCCACAACAGTTACACTGAACAATGGGGTTCCGCTAGAAATCGTAAGTAAGATGCTTGGTCACACGAATATCAGAATGACTCAGCATTATGCGAAAATTCAGGATAAAAAGATTGGTGAAGATATGTTGGTACTCAAAAACGCACTAACAAAGATAAAAAGTTGAAAAAAGTCGTTTAGAAAATTGAATACACAAGCCCTTTATTTAAATAAGAATGTGAATTTTAATTTTCAGCCAATGTTCTCAATTTTTGTGATATATTTATAGCCACGAAATAATTTTTTTCATCATTTGTGTTTTTTTTAAGCCTCCTATTATTTGGGAGGCTTTTTATTAAGTAGTCATTCCTTAAAAAGCTAATTTTTCATTTTGAAAATTATATTTGCATACAAATATTCGGAGCACAAGTTCGAGCCAGAAGGATTTGCTGCTTAATTTGATTAAATCTCATCTTCAGATTGTAACCAATCCCGGCTAATAAGGCATTATGAATATCTCCTTCCACTCCTTTAAGGAAGTTTAATCGTAAGGCGTGGTTTCTTTTCAAATGGGAGATACAAGGCTCTATTGCTGCTCTTGCCCGGAATCTTAATCTGGCTGCTTGCTGCCCGTATTTTGTTTTTTCTTTTTTATGGGAATGAAAATTGCTGTTCCTTCTACTTCTTTAATCCCCCTAAATCCTCTGTCTGTGGTTGCTTTCGTAGGTTTTATTCCACCAATTGATTTTCTTACCCGCTCACTTTGTGCCAATGATTCTTCCAAGGTTTTGCTATCGTGAGGATTGCCTAAAAATCTTTTTACGGAACTGGTGATGCCTGTTTTCCGACCTCTTACTACCGCCACTTTTGTCCCAAATTCGTAATTCTTTCCCGATTTTCCTTTCGCAATACAGGCAACCTGTGGTTCGTGAAGACTGTAAACTTTATCTTTCGTACCGTGTTCTTGAGTAAGGGCTTTGAGATAGATGGCAAATAATTCCCGATAATCTTTCAAAATACTTTCCGGGAGCTTTCTCTCCAATTCCCGAAGCACTTTTTTGCCGATCGTTCTGAGCTTTTTCCTTGCCATTGCGGCTTTCTTCTGTCTTTTGGGATGGTGTCCAAAATAAGCGGAACGAAGCAATTGTTTGCTTACTCTTTTGTAGCTTTGCCTTTGGCCAATACCTTCTTTTTTAGCTATTTTTCCACAATTATCTATGACTTTTTTTGCAAGTTTGGCATCCGTAGGAAAAGTAATATTCTTTTCTTGAACAGTGGTGTCAATCTGAACTTCATCTTCTGTTTTAGCTTTGGGATGAAGGGAAACACTTTGTCCCAAAAGGAATTCCAAACCTCTCTCCCCAATTCTCTTTCTAAAATGTACAAAATTGCTCGGATCAAAAGGCTGCTGGGTCTGAAAAAAGGTTTCTCCTGTAAAATATTGCCAGTAAGCATTCTCAATCCATCTTTCTACAACGCTTTCATCGCTTTCTTTAAACATTTCCTTAAGCAAAAGCATACCTGCTATTTTGCGAATCGCAATCGAAGGCCTTCCGCCTTCTGAAAATAATTTCTCAAACTCCGCCTCCATTTTATCCCAGGAAATTCCATGGGATAATTTTACCAACGGATGCTCCATATTAATGAGCCCGGTAAGTCTGGTCTTGAATAAATTTTGCTGTAAATCCTGTTCTGTTTTTCCTAATATTTTGCCACTATTTATATCCTAAAATTATAATTTATTGCAATTTTTTACAACGATTTTTTTAACAAATACAAGCACATAAAACTGATAATCAAAATAGTATTTGGTTTTTAAGGAATGACTAACTAAACAATATTGTATTTATAAAATTTTAGTTAAAAGCTCTATAAAAGCTAAAAATATAGTAAGCATAAAATCAATCATAATAATTTAGTTTAATAGTCTAACTGGGTACTTTACATTTTATCTAGTCCCACATCGATTTGTAAATTGAGTCTTAGGAGTAAGCTCAAAATGATTACCTTTTTCTATGATTTTGTCCATCTTTCATCACCAGAATAGTATCAGCAACAGTACCTCAACGGTTGGCGACAGTAAAAAATATAATTTGCTTGGAATTTTTATATGAAATACTATTGAATACTATAGGCTTTAATTGCATGTATATCAGAAATATGGTTATTTTCTAAAAGTAAAATCTCATCTGAAATGTCTTTTATATCTTCCAAATGATGGCTAATTATAAAGATTATTTTTTCGGATTTCAGTTTTTGTATCAGGCTGTAAATAAATACTTTGTTTTCTTTATCCAGAGAAGAAGTTGGTTCGTCTAAGATTAAAAATTGTGGATCATGATATAAAGCTCTCATCCAACCTAATAATTGTTTTTGCCCTCCGGATAAATTAATACCTTCTTCTCCTACTAAGGTTAGAAAGCCTTGGGGTAAAGAATTGATAAACTTATCAAAGCCTAGTAGGATTAATTTTTGCAATTTCTGTTCATTCACCTGATCATCAAGAGTAATATTGTCCAAAATATTTCCATTGAATAACTGAATACTTTGTGGTACGGATCCTGTTAGGTTTCTCCAATCATCCAAAGATATATTGTTTAGGGTAGTGTTTTTGTTAATGATGATTTCTCCGTTTTCAGGCGGGTAATTTTTTTGCAGTATTTCCGTTAAAGTTGTTTTACCACTTCCACTTTCCCCTAAAAGGCAAGTGATACTCCCTTTTTGTAGTGAAAAAGATATTTGATTAAGCAGTCTGCTTCTTCCATTAAACCTAAAATCTACATTTCTAATATCAATCGAAGTGATATTTTCTATTTCTACGCCTTCCATTCTTTCTTTTTCCAACGAAGAATATTCAAACATCCTGTCAAAAGCAACTTTAGCTTCCTGTATCGGTATGCTTACTAAGGCTAAATTGGTTACTGAACTTAACAATGATCCTGAAATTCCTATAATGGCCATGAGTTCTCCTATTTTAATTTCATTATTCAATACATTATAGGAGGAAAAACCGAGAATAAGTAGCAGAAAAGCCACCACAGCTAAACCAGAATATAGAGATATGGTGAGATTCAGCTTCCCAAGTTCAAAAATTCTGGATTGGAAAAAGCTAAAAATATTTTTGTTCCTGTCAATAAACAAAGGTTGTTTAGAAAATCCTTTAATAACGCCTATTCCTCTTATACTATCAATATAATTGGCTTCGTTGACACTATATGCCTGCATTACATTTCTTTGAGCTTCTACAATTTTTTTGTTAAAACGAAAGATAATATAAAAAATTACCGGGGAAATAACCACACAAATTAGGGCTAGCTTCCAAAAGTAAAAGAAAAGAAATCCTATTGCCATAAGAACGCTTAAAATATCTACGATTGAGCTTGTAATAAGCTGCTTAATAACGGTTTGAATTCTTTGGGTGTCATTAAGCCGGGCTACGAAATCTCCGATCTTTCGGCTGTTAAAAAATATTTTTGGAAGATGGAGCAATGATGAATAGAATTTTTTATTGATCCTTTCATTAAAAGCTTTTGTTTGTTTAATAATATAAAACTCTCTGAGAGCCTGGATAATTACTCTTGAAAAAAGTAAAAATCCAAGAAATGATATGCTTAGCAATAAAAGGGAAATTTTTTTCTTCGGTAAAATATCATCTATGAGTTTTTGAGAAAAAACAGACATTGACATGCCCAATAAACTAAAAATTACTCCCAAAAATAGTATAGTGTAAATAGCTTCCTGATCCTCTTTGATAAGATCTTTTAACCATTTTCTTTTTTCTAAGTTTGTCTGATTTGTTTTTTGAAATGTTGCATTAGGTTTTAAAGTCAGGCAAGTTTTAGACTGCCAGACTTCCTCCAAATATTCTTTTGTCCAATATTCTAAGCCTTTGGCAGGATCTCCGATAAGAAACTGATGATTTCCATTAAAATGGGAAGAATAGCATATAACATAATGCTCAAATTTTTTATCTATAATAACGTGTAAAATTACAGGCTCCTCATGTTTTATGAGAGCATCTATGTTTGCTTCGCAACCTTCAGCATCAAAGCCAATAGCTTGGGCGCATTGGAATAAACCGAGAAGTGTAGTTCCTGTTTTGCCTGTTCCACTTTTTTCGCGGAGTGTTTCCAATGAAATATCTCCATCATAGTATCGAACTAAAGACTTTAAACATCCCACACCGCAATCTGTTAAATCTTTTTGAAGAGTGAATGTTTTTTGTATCAGCTTATTTATTTTCATCAGCAGTGTTTATTAATTTTTCCAGCTTTATAGCCCCGGAATTTCTTTTGATAAGATGGTTGTTTTTGTCGTATACCAGAAAATAAGGGATACTATTCATTGCTAATTTTCGATAAAGTGTTGCCATTTTATCATGACACCAAATAATATTATTTTGATTGCTCAACTTGTATTGTTGTGCAAATTCTTTAATCTCATTCAGAGGTTCACTGGCAACCCAAATCCATTGGATGTTCTGATAATCTTGATAACTTTTGGATAATTCTTCAGCTTCTGCCTGACAAAAATGACAGCTTGGACTGAAATATACTATAACTTTAGTTTCATTATTTGCCAGATTATCTTGCGTAAAGAAACTTCCATTAATCGTTTTAAGATTAAAGGTAGGAACATTTTTCAGAGCTGCTATTTTTTCTTTTTTTTTCTGGAAGTTAAAAAAAAGATAGGTTATTATTCCGATTAATATGATAGGAATAAAAATAGCTAATATTTTTAAAATTTTTTTATTTTTCATTTTAATATTGTGCATTTAAAATAAAAAATGATACCACACCCACCCAAAACAGAAGTCCAACACCATAAGTAATTGTTGTTAAACCTAGAGATTCTGGAAAACTAATTTTTTGTTCTGAGAGTTCACAAACTCCCCAAGCAAGAATTCCCCAGTAAAAAAGCTCAAACAGGTTGACTAATTGTAAGGGATAAGTTAACCATTTCTCCGAAGAGATATAATCCCGATAATTAATTAAAGAAATCGGATAGTAGGTTTGTAAATTCTCGATTGTATAATCCGTATCTATCCAGTAAAAGTTAACAAATTTGTAAAATCCAGCTATGATGAATACAAATTCTGCTATTAAGATAAGAAAAACAAGATCTGAAAATTTAATATTATCTAAACCAGGTAAATCCAGTAGCTTAATAAAGTTAAGGCAGAAAGCAACCAACAAAACTTTAATACCAATAAATATAGGAGTTGCAGCATAGCTTACCCACCACCATTTTTTCTGACTTTCCATATAGTTTTGTATTACTTCATTGGGATAATCTTTAGCCAAAAAATCTATCATTTTTGAACTAGTAGTTATGAAATTCTTATCCAAATATGAAAGCAGAAAATAACATAGTACTACACCTATGAAAAGGATAACATTTTTCATTTCTCATTTTTTTTCTTCTCATTAATTAGGTGCATAATAGCTAATAATAAAAACCCTATTGCACTTAACCAGTTCGATATTTTAATTGGTTTTTCTAATAATTGAAAAACAGCATTAGCAATCGCAACTGCTAAAAAAATATATTTTGTATAATGTTTATTAATCATATTTAATAAAGTTATTTAAAAGTTCAATAAATGTCTTGAATACTGAAACGTATGAATAGTATTAAAATACAAGTAAATAAGAGACTGTCTGTTTTTAGACAGTCTCCTATTATTTAAAATTAAAGGAAAAAGGCAGTACAGGAAACTATTGCTATTCCGACACCTATACCTGTTGCTGCGGTAGCTAATCCGTAACCGCATCCAACTCCTGATAAAAAAGCACCCCAACCTCCTTCTGCATGGATGTTTTCCATTGAATCTAAACTTAATGTTTTCATTGTAAATAATTTTAAAAGTTAATAATATTGATTAAAAGACGCAACTATATAAAAGAGCTGCTCCAGCCGCGGTTCCTATTCCTGACCCCGCCAAAGCTGTTCCTACTGCTATTCCTGCAAAGAAAAGAGCTGTATTTTGATTGCACCAGCCCTCGCCTTGCAAATTCTCCATTTGTAAAACATTTAGTGTTTTCATTTAGTTAAATTAAAATTAATAAAATATGTTGTCATACAATCCCTGACATTGGTTTTTGCTGATCAGCATTTTATATTTATACTTTTGTACTGTACACATACAAAAATAAAATATTTGTGTTTTTATCTGAGACAAACTTAGGCAAGAGTTGAACGTAAAAAAAGCAATAGGTAACAGGATTTATAAATCCTGTATATGGATTTATAAATATTTAAAATTTTAATTTATTAAAAATCAGTAAATTAATAAGAATAAATGATAAGCTAAGCTATAATTGAATTTTCAATTTCTTTAATATAAATTGCAGGAGTGGTTCCTGTTTTTTTCTTAAATGCTACCGAAAACACTTGTACATTATTATAACCAATTTCCTCTGCAATAGCTGGTAATTTATACGAACGGAATTTTTTGTCTTTTACAAGTCGCTCCAAAACATAATCAATACGCAAATCATTAAGATAAGACGTGAAATTTTTTCCTTTATGATTATTAATAGTTTCAGACAAATAAGACGTATTGGTTTTTATATTTTTTGCAAGACTGGCTAATGTAATTCCGTTTTTCAGAAAAAGCTGTTTATTTTCAAATTTTTCCAATTCTTTTAAAATGAACACAGTAACCTCTTCCGGGACAGTTTTAATTATTGTACTTTCTGTTTCAACATTTTCAGACACTTGGGATAGCTCAGGAGCTACTTTTTTAATGTCAGTAGTAAATTCAAAATTTCTTTTTTCAATATTTTTGATTAGTTCTTGGGCAATTTTACGGTGTTCTTTTGCTGTTTTCTTGGCTTTATAATAAAGATATAGAACCAATAAAAGAATTAATAATAAAATACCAATAGAAGTATATAAAATTATTTTCCTGTTTTTTAGATCGTTGATGATGTCTTCTTTTTCTTGCAAAAGCTTTGGTATATCATATTTTTTAGGTAATTCTGTAGATAAATATTCAAATTGCTCGTCTAATTTTTTATCTACTTTTAAAAATCTATCAATATAATATAATTGCTTTTCTTTATCATCTTTTTCTTTGTAGTAATCTATGAGATAAGTATATACTTCTCGAAGTTCAAGAAAGGTATTATTAGTTTTTTGCACATTCAAATCCAATGTACTAAAATATTGCACTGCTTTTTCTTTGCTCTTTAATCCGTCATAGGCTTTGCCTAAGCTAAATAATACATAATTGGCATTATTATCATTGATACTGGAAAAATAACGATATGCTTTTAACAACTCTTCTATAGCACTCTTATGTTTGTTTTGTTTAAGATTTGAGAGCCCTGAAAGGTATATATACTGATTGATACTATATTCATTTCGTTTCGTATACAAAGATCTTTGCCCTTCTTTTATTAAAATATCAGCAGAATCTATTTTATTAATTCCGGTATAGCAATAAATAAGACTTACACGTATTTGATTAAGGTCAGCTTCAGAAAGATTTTCTGCATTATATAAATAGTATCTGAATGTTTTTGCTGCTTCTTTATTTTTGCCCATATAACTATTTAAATAAGCTATATTTAGATTAGCATAAGCAATCTGCTTTTCATCTTTCTGATCTTTTGCATACTGCAAACCTAAAATATAATTGTCCAGAGCTAACTTTAAATTGTCATATTTATAATATAGATTTCCTTTTATAATATAGATTCTGGCAGGGTATAGGTCGCCTTGAATATCTTTTGTAATAACTGAAAGACTATCAATGTATTTTAAGGCTGTTGAAAAGTCTTCATTTAAATGCATAAGATTATAACCTTCAGCTATTTGAAGAATGTTCTTTTCTTTTTTTGCCTTCTGTAAATAATATTGGGCAATATGTTTGGCTTGACCCGTTTTGCTATTCTCATCATACTCATAAAATTTATTCTTCAATTGAGTATAATTGAATTCACTTAACGAGTCAACTATATTTTTTTGAGCGGAAATTAGATTACTCAGGAATAATAAAATAGAAAATATTACTTTCATCATTTTTGTAAAAAAACAGTACAAATTTACATTTTTCTTAATCAAAAAACTACTGAATTAAATTTGATTATAAAAAAATATAAATACTTGTGATTTAATTATTTATATGCTGTTTTAATACCAAGAATTTATGAATTCAGTGTGTAATTTTATTGATAATTTGAAAAATATCCTTTTATTTGCATCTCAATTTAAAATAATTTACAAATGAAAAAACAAATCAAAAAAGAAAAAAAATTATCATTAAACAAAGTACAGTTGATGAAGCTTAATCAAATGAAAACAATTAATGGCGGTAGCGGAGCTCAAACAGCTTTTGATGTTCAGGATCCAAACGATCCAAATACTCCAATTAATCGTACCTTCAAGACCGTATAATTTTTAGACATACATGAAAATCAATATATTTATTATTATTTGTTTTTTGTCATCTCTTTTACATGCTCAAAAGACAAATATGGCTTTCTCAAAATCTACCATAGATGAATATTTCAAAACTAAAGTAGTTGATGAGTATAGAAATCTTGAGAATTTAGATGATCCAAATACTCTTAATTGGATGAAATCTCAAACAGCATATGCAAACTCAATTTTAGATTTAATTCCTAAAAAGAATTATTATCTAGAAAAACGTTTAGATTTTGATAAAAGACAAGGCTATATTGTATCTGATTTGAAAATAACAGATAATGATAAATATTTTTATTTGAAGAAGAATGGTAATGAAAATGTTGCTAAACTATACTATAAAAATTGCTTTTTAGGAGAAGAAAAATTGCTTTATGATCCTATAAGTTTTACTTCTAAATATGAAAATTCTGAAGGTAAGCATGAATTTGTTATTAATTATGTAAGCCCTAGCTGGGATGGTAGTAAAGTTGCAATTTCAATTGTAGAGAATGGGAAAGAATTGTCAGAAATTATTGTTATAGATGTAAAAGCAAAATATATTCATTCTGAAGTTATTACTAATGTGGCACCCGCTACTATGGGAGGGTTAAAATGGGTAGATGATAATAGCAGTTTTTTTTATGTGTATTTTTCTACCACTGACACTAGATCTCAAGATTTTTATAAAAATACACGAACTGTTTTATACAAAGTTGGAACAGATCCAAAAAAATTAGTTGATGTTTTTTCTGCTAAAAATAATCCCGACCTAAATATTACCGAAGATCAATTTCCGGTGATTTTAGATTTTAATAAAGAAGATTTGTATTATATAGGTATGCTAGTTGATTTTCAACCCTACAAGAAAACATACATTATTAAGAAAAAAGATTTATTGGAAGGTAAGAAAAATTGGAAACTGTTTTCAGATCCAGTAGATAAAGCAAAAAATTTAAGTTTATTGAAAAATGAAATTATTTTTCAATCTGGTTATAAATCATCTTTTAATGAGCTTTGTAAGACTGATATTAATAATTCCAATTTCAAAAATGCTAAAATATTAGTAGCTGAAAAAAAAGATGAAATTATTAAAGCCTATCGAGTAACTAAAGATGGGATTTATTATACTACAACAAAAAACGGAGTGGAGGCTAAATTATATTTATACAAAGATGGGAAAGATCTTTCGATCGAGCTTCCTTACCCGTCTGGAAATGTTGATTTAGAGTCTAAAGGAGAAAATTATTCTGATTTTTGGATAACATGTTCCGGCTGGGCAAATGATGAACAACGATTTAAGTACGATGTAAAAACCAATACTTTCAAACCGGAAAATCTTACACCTATTACAGAATATCCCGAATTCAAAGATATAATAGTAAAAGAAATAAGTATAAAAGCCAGAGACGGAAAAGAGGTTCCGTTATCTTTAATTTATAACAAAAATTTAGTTAGAAATGGGGAAACTCCGGTATTAATAGAAGCTTATGGTTCTTATGGGGTAATTGATAGCCCTTTTTTTGCTAAAACTTATTTATTATGGATAGCTCAAGGAGGAATGGTTGCAGTAGCTCACGTAAGAGGGGGTGGAGAGAAAGGAGAAGAATGGCGTTTAGAAGGATACAAAGAAACAAAACCTAATACTTGGAAGGATTTAATAGATTGCGCAGAATATTTAATAAAAGAAAAATATACATCCAAAGATAAAGTTGCTATTTGGGGAGCTAGTGCCGGAGGAATTACCGTAGGTAGGGCAATGACGGAAAGACCTGACCTCTTTAAAGTTGCACTTCTTGAAGTAGGAATGCTAAACCCTTTGAGAGATGAAACTACTCCCAATCCTCAACCCAAAGAATTTGGAACAGTAAAAGATCCTAAAGAATTTAAAGCTCTGCTGGAAATGGACTCTTATCATCACATTAAAAAAGGTGTCAAGTATCCTGCAACTTTTATCACCGGAGGGATAAATGATCAGAGGGTAATCGTATGGGAGCCTGCAAAATTTGCTGCCAAATTAATGGCTAATGACGCATCTAATAATCCTACCTTATTGAAAATAGATTTTGAAGGCGGTCATGCAGGTAATGTACCTGTTGCTCAACGATATGCTAATTTAGGAGATATGTTTGCTTTTGCATTCTGGCAATTGGGACATCCTGATTACCAGCCCAAAGAAAACACAAAAAAATAAATGTCACGTTTTCCTTACCAATTTTTTGATGAGTATGTAGTACGGACTCCTTCATTTTTACGCAAAAACTTTCAACAGGCAATAAGTAGTAAAGATAAAATTACGGATGTAGAATTGAAAGAAATCTGCACTAATCCCATATTTCAGGAAGCTATTTATTTGGCTTCACCAAATTTGCATCACGAGATGGCTAAATGGATTAATTCAGAAAAAGAATTTTCCAAAAATGAGCATCAAAAACTAAAGCAGACCCTATTAAAATATTATAGCCGAATAAGTACACGCCCAACTCCATTCGGCTTATTTTCAGCGGTTGGGTTGGGGAACTTCAGTTTAGACATTCCCAATACTTTCAATAGCAAAACTGAAAATCATCAATTCTCAACTGACAATCTATTGCGGGATACCAAATTGGATATGTACTTTCTTGTTTCTTTAGCCCAATATTTTGTGCAACAACCGGAGATAAGAAACAAACTTTTATTTTACCCTAATAACAGTATTTACAAAGTAGGAAGCAGGATCCGCTATATAGAATACCAGTACACCGGAGGAAAAAGGGAATATATTATTTCTTTAGCTCCACTTTCTGAGGAATTACAGCAGATATTGAATTTTTCAAAAGAAGGAAAAACGATACAGCAAATTGCAAAAATTTTGATTGATGAAGAAATCACACAAGAAGAAGCCACAGAATTTGTAGAAGAACTCATCGATAATCAGGTACTGGTAGGTGAGCTGGAGCCTAATGTTTCAGGGAACGATTTCTTGGATACCATCATTACTATTTTAGAGAGAAGCGAAATAAAAAGCGAAGCCGAAATTTTAATTTCGATAAAAAATAAGCTGAATGAATTAGACAAAAATATTAGTAATCCAATCTCCGGGTATGCTGAAATTGAAGAATTAATACAATCTTTTGGAATAGAATATGAACGAAAATATCTTTTTCAAACCGACTTATATTCTAAAAATAAATTTACATTACCCAATCACTGGAAAAAGGAGCTGAAAAAAGTATTTATTTTTTTGAACAAAGTAAACTTGTCTACAAAAGATACCCATTTGCAAAAATTTAAAAAAGCGTTTAGCGAAAGATTTGAAGAACAGGAATTACCATTGCTGTATGTTCTGGATAATGAAGTAGGTATTGGCTACAAACAAAATACTTCTGCAAAAGGTATTCACCCTTATTTAGAAGATCTTATATTTCCGGCTTCACTGAAAAATCAAAACAAGAATATTGAGCTTACTTCAGTTCATCAGATTCTAAATGAAAAGGTGCAGGAAGCTTTATTGGAGAATCAATATACAATCAAACTAGCAGACGAAGACTTTAAAGATTTTGAAGAGAATTGGGATGATTTACCTGATACGATTTCCATAATGACAGAAATTATTTCGGATAATAATCAAGAAAAATTATTCTTTAGCAGTAGTACCGGAAGTAGTGCTGCTAGTCTTCTGGGGCGATTTTGTTCTGAAAAATCGGAAGTTCAGAATCTGACAAAAATCATTACCCAAAAAGAGCAAGAACTGAATCCTGAAGAAATTTTAGCAGAAATAATCCATTTGCCAGAAGCCAGAATAGGAAATGTAATCAGAAGACCCACTTTAAGACGATATGAAATTCCTTATTTAGCCCAATCTCTTTTATCTGCCGAAAATCAAATATCCGCAGAGGATTTGTATATTTCTTTAAGAAATGACAGTATTGTTTTGCATTCAAAAAAGCTGAACAAAGAAGTAAAGCCATATCTTACCAATGCTCATAATTATTATACAAACACTCTTCCTGTTTATCATTTTTTGTCTGATCTGTATTCTCAAAATACCAAATCTGGGCTTTATTTCAGCTGGGGTGGCTTAGAGCATATTTATACATTTTTGCCAAGAGTAGAATATGATAATATTATTCTTTCAAAAGCAAGATGGAAAATTACTGAAAAAGATATTTCTTCTTTGGACTTATTAAATTCAGACAAGAAAGATTTTTTGTTAAAACTAAGGAATTGGAGAAGCAAAAGAAAAATTCCTGTGTGGATACAATGGGTAAAATTTGACAATACTCTAACCATGAATTTAGAGAATTACGATATGGCAGAACTTTTTATTCAGGCTGTAAAAAATGAAAAGTCAATCATTATAGAAGAATTCTTATATAACGAAAATGATGAATTTAAAAGAGAATTCATTTTCCCCATGTATAAAAATAAATAGCTGTTGTGATGAAAAGAAAATTGAGTCCCGGAAGTGAATGGCTATACCTGAAAATCTATACTGGTGTGAAAACTGCCGATATCATTTTAGAAGAAGTAGTACAGCCCTTGGTGGAATACCTTCAAGAAAACAGTTTTATTTCAATATGGTTTTTCATCCGATACAATGATCCGAAACCGCATCTGAGGGTAAGGTTTAGGCTAAACAATACTAATGATTATGACAAGATTCTAAATGAAATTAATAAAAGCCTAAAAGAATATATAGAAAGCGGAGAAATTTCAAATATTCTGATTGATACTTACAATAGGGAAATTGAACGTTATGGAGAAAATACAATAGAAGAAGCTGAAACCTTATTTTGCAGAAACAGTGAGTTTACTCTACAATGCCTGCATTATGATGATGAGGAAAAAATCATTATTTCTCTTTTCTATATTGATGAAATTTTGAATGCATTAAATTTTACCATTCAGGAAAAGTTAGATTGGATTAAAGGTTTTAATGCAGCTTTTAAACAGGAATTCAATGCAGATAAAAAGTTCAACTCACAACTAGACAAGAAATATCGGGAGTTTAAATCAAAATTTATAGTTTTTCTTCAGTTAGAAGAGTTTTTGGAAGAAAGGAATGTAATTATTTCTAATATTGAAGAGAGCAATTTAGTATTGCAGAATATTATTGGGCATAATAATAACCAGTCTTTAGGGATGTCATTGCAAAACTTTTTCAATAGTATTTTCCACATGAACATCAATAGACTTTTTATTTCTAATCAACGATTATTTGAATTAGTGATTTATGATTATCTGTTTAGATATTATAAGACACAGCTTTTTTGTGAATATTAGACTCATAATATTAATCAATTTCAAAATCAAGTAACTTTTTTGGATGTTTATTTAAACCTTTAGCTAGTTCAAGAATTGTGGACAATTGAATGTTTCTTTCACCCTTCTCTATTTTACTAATATCACTATGATCAATTTCACAGTTTTGAGCTAATTGTCTAAGACTTAACTTTTGATCAGTTCTCAATTTTTCAATTTGTTTACCGAATTTGATTAGAAATTCAGCTTTATCTATTTCAAATGCCATTTGTATAAGTATTAGTAGCAATTTGAAAAGATTTACATATAGTGGGTGTAGTTTCCCACAAATAAAAATTTTCATTATATTTGTAAAATAAGTTACATAAAAATGTAATTTTGTGATACTTCAAGAAAAAGAAGCTATTGCTTAGAAACTCGTATCAGAAAATCGCCAATTTTCAAATAGCAACGAGATGATAAGTAAAGTAGCTCACGACCTAGGCGTGGGCTCACTTTCAGGGTCTGTTGCAAGTTGCTTGGCGATACCTCTGATACAGATGTTGATGTAAGTGAATCCACGCCTAGATTTATTTACGTCCTCACTCTTTAAGCTAAACTTCCAAACATTAAATATGCAAGACACGGCACAATGGTTGCGCAGCCATTGAGAGCTTTAAAAGCTAATAGGGAAATTCAGGATCAGGCACAAAACTTGGGGATTTAGTAAAAAGTTGAGATCACTTTAAATTTAAAAATAAGAGTTTGATTTTTATTTTCCACGGATTTTTAAATGCAGAAGATTAGCGCTGACCGTACGCCTGATGATAAAATTTAAATAAAATGAGGTCTTAAGTCTAAATTGACAATAAGTTTTGGCTAAAGCCTCAGATACCTCATCTTTCTAAGACTGGCTGAAGCCAGTCCCTATTGATTTATAGAATATGATATTAATCGAATGAAGATTAAAAGCAAAGATTTATTTTTCAAACCCTAAATTATTAGAAATCAAAAAACATAAATAAATGCTTCGCGAAGCATAAAAACAGCTTCATCAAATCAACTTGTTGATTTCTCTTTGCTCCTTTATATACGAACTCTAAAAAATAAACCTTTGCGTTAAAAAAGAGTCGCTTCATTAAAAAACTGAGTTCGATTAAATAAACTATCTAGAATATTGGTTTGATCTTTATTATTAGACGGAATTTGGGAATTCAGCAAAATTCATCATTATTTGTAAATTCGTGGCTATAAGAAATAATAAACCTTTAAGGTTTTAAAAACCCTGAGGGCTTAGAACTCCAACCATCATTATCTGGAAAAATCTGTGGAATCTGTGGGAATAAAAATAGCATTTCTTTCACACCAAAATTTTGGGATCTTTTGAATAACTTATTGAAACGCTATTTAAAGTACTTTTGCCTCTTTTGCGGTAAAAATCAATACCTCATCCGCTCCCATTCGTAAATTCGTGGTAAAAAAAATTAAACTGTATCATAATAAGTTTAAAAAGAACCAGACAAAAATAAAATTTCTTCCATAAAACTAAAAACTTTAAACCATTGATCGTATTTATTGAAAATTATTGTATTTTTACCCCGAAATATTGGATTTATAATAATTTTGTTGATTCGGTATTTTATAAGTGTAAACGATACGATAAGCTATTTATTAAAAAAACTATGAAGAAACTTTTTTTACTTTTATTGACGACTTTTTTATTTGTAGGATGCAGTACAGATGATGATACCATTTACGATTATATCGGAACCTGGTCCGGATCTTATGAAGGAGCAGACAAAGGAACCTGGAATATTGTGGTTGCCAGTGATGGAAAAGTAACCGGAACCATGCATTCTGAAGATAATAAAGAAAATTATTATATCTCAGGTCGTCTTTCGGAGTCAGGTGATCTTAATGCGGTGGTGGGCACTCCCGAAGATGGTGAATTCAAAGGAACGCTTAACAGAAAGGATAAAAACGGAAATGGAAACTGGAGAAATTCAATACCGACTCCCATCAGAACCGGTACCTGGAAAGGAGAAAAAAGTAAAAAGAAATAATTTAATTTTAAATACAAAATGAAAGCCTGTACATCCTACAGGCTTTTTTTTGATAGATTCGCTTTAAAGTTAAACCTGAATCAGTTCAAAAACTTGGGGTTAGAGAAAGAGTTTAGACCGTTTCAAAATTAAATCAGGAGTTTTATTTCCCACGGACTCCATAGATTTTCAGCTGATCGTGTTAATTTAATCTCAAACAAACCTTCAAGGTTTCAAAAACCTTGAAGGTTTAGAACTTCACCCATTATCTGTGAAAATCTGGAGAATCTTCGATCTGTGGGAAATACTATATTCTACATCATGAATTTCCCCCCCCCCAACTTTTGTAACTTATCCCTAAACCCTAAACCCTAAACCCTAAACCCTAAACCCTAAACCCTAAACCCTAAACCTTAAAGGCTTCAATTTTCATCCAAAAACCGTCAAACGATCGTTAAGATTAATGTATATTTGTATAAATTGAGTGATTGCAGTAAAAATCCTATGCGTATGACAACCAGATTACTTTCAGAAAACAGGAGGTGGAATAAATTTTTTATTTTAATAATTGCCTCATCCATTGCTATTTCCTGCGGAAGTTCTAAAAAGGTAGCTTCTAAAAACAAAGGAGGCTCTAAAACGGTTACCAAAGCTGAAAATCTTCGAAGTTTGGATTCGAAATTCGACGGAAAAGTGTCGAAATCTATCAATAGCATTCTTAAAGATGCCGAAAAATACATCGGAACACCTTATAAATTTGGAGGAAATACCTCTTCGGGCTTCGACTGTTCAGGTTTTACCGTGAAAGTTTTTGACGAAAATGATTTTAAACTACCCCGTAGATCGTCTGACCAGGCGGAAGCGGGAAATAAAATCGATATCAGAGAAGTAAAGCCGGGAGACCTTTTATTTTTTGCTACAGCAGGTGGTAGCCGGGTGTCTCATGTGGGTATTGTACACGATATCGGAAATGATGGAGAGGTGAAATTTATTCATGCATCTACCACCAAAGGAGTTATTATTTCCTCTTTAAATGAAAATTACTGGAATAAAGCTTATCTGCACGCCAGAAGAGTACTGTAGTTTGCAATAGAATTGCATTCCTGTAAATCGGAAATTTGTTGAAAATTATTAATTATGACAGATTTTCTGAGAATTTTCGTTCCGGTATATTTCATCCTGTTTTTTAGTGTTTCTTTTTTGGGAGTGAGCATTGCGGTTGCCCGAAGAATTGGTAAAAATCCTAATGTCCTTCCTAAGGACGACTCTGCGTATGGCTTGATCGGGCATTATTTCAAACTTTGCCTTTTAGGTCTTTTTATGTACACAATTCTATTATTTTTATTTTCTGATGATCTTTTTAAACTTTATCTCCTTCATTTTTTAGATCTTGAAATTTTAAAATACCTCGGAATATTTCTGATGCTGACCAGTTTAGTTTGGGTTATAACAGCGCAGGCCCAGATGAAAAATTCTTGGAGAATAGGAATTGATAAAGACTATGCAACAGAACTTGTGACTGTCGGACTTTTCAGATTTTCGCGAAATCCTGTTTTTCTTGGAATGATTTTCAGTCTAACAGGTTTTTTTCTGGTGCTTCCCACAATGATTTCTGTATTATTTCTGTTTCTTGGGGTTATTTTAATTCAAATTCAGATAAGACTGGAAGAAGAATTTCTTGAAAAACAACATCATGAAAACTATTTAAATTATAAAAACAAGGTGAGAAGACTGCTTTAGATTGATGGAAGTCATCTGAGTATTCTCCATTTTCAAAATTATTTGCTTGATCTTTTTTGTATCTTTGGCAACGTATAATTTTTTAATTTAAATTTAATAACAGAAATGTCGTTACAACAAACTATTGAAAATATCTGGGACAACAGAGAGCTATTGCAGAATGAAGACAGCCAAAAGGCAATTAGAGAAGTGATTTCTTTGGTGGACAAAGGAGAACTTCGTACCGCTGAGCCTACAGAAAATGGCTGGCAGGTAAATGAATGGGTGAAAAAAGCAGTGGTAATGTACTTCCCGATCCAGAAAATGGAAACGATAGAAGTGGGTCCGTTTGAGTTTCATGATAAAATGCCTTTGAAGAGAAATTATGCTGAAAAAGGAGTAAGAGTTGTACCGCATGCCGTGGCCAGAGAGGGAGCATATATTGCCCCGGGAGTTATTTTAATGCCTTCTTATGTTAATATCGGCGCTTATGTAGATTCAGGAACAATGGTCGATACATGGGCAACGGTAGGAAGCTGCGCACAGATCGGTAAAAACGTTCACCTGAGTGGTGGGGTTGGTATCGGTGGTGTTTTAGAACCACTTCAGGCTGCACCGGTTATTATCGAAGATGACTGTTTTATCGGATCAAGATGTATCGTTGTAGAAGGAGTTCACGTAGAAAAAGAGGCTGTTTTGGGAGCCAATGTTGTATTAACGGCTTCTACTAAAATTATTGATGTTACAGGCGAAACTCCGATTGAGATCAAAGGAAGAGTTCCTGCCCGTTCAGTGGTTATTCCGGGAAGCTATACCAAGCAGTATCCTGCGGGAGAATACCAGGTTCCTTGCGCATTGATCATTGGTCAGAGAAAAGAATCTACAGATAAAAAGACTTCTCTTAATGACGCATTGAGAGATAATAATGTCGCTGTATAGGCTTGATTATAAACTAATACGCAATATCTTGAAAGAAAAATTTCTTAAAATACTTTTAAACCCTAAATATATATTTGGGGTTTATCTTATTATAGCGGTAGTTACTGCGATTTCCAAATACATGAGAGGGAATTCCATTAATAACTATCTGATTTTTAAGCATGTGTTTTTTAATACCCTCGAAGAAAGAAATCTGTATTTACAGTATCCCGATCTCTTTCAGGATTCTAATCATTATGGAATATTTTTCAGCGTATTGATTGCGCCGTTTGCCATGATGCCAGACTGGCTCGGAATTTCACTTTGGAATCTGACCAATACTTCAATTTTCCTTTATGCAATCCATAAATTGCCTTTTCAGAATCCTAAAAAAGCGTTATTTGCGCTGTTTTGCCTGCAGGAATATATTACATCATCCCTGTATTTTCAGTTTAATGTCGCTTTGGTGGCTCTGTTAATGCTTGGAGCCATTTATATTTATGAAAATAAAGAAACAAAATCTGTAACAACGACGCTGATCGGATTTTTTGTGAAAATCTACGGTATTGTGGGGCTTTCGCAGTTTTTCTTTATTAAAAATAAATGGAAATATATCCTTTCAGGAATCGGAATCGCCATATTGTTTTTTGCTGTTCCGATGCTCTACACAAGTCCGTCTTTTGTACTTCAGAGCTATGCAGATTGGTTTCAGTCTTTATCGGAAAAAAACGGACAGAATCAGGACTTAACTTCTTATCAGGACATCTCTCTAATGGGCGTTGTGAGAAGAATAGCCGGTGATCCCAATATTTCCAATCTGTATTTTTTTGCATTCGGGGCTCCTATTTTTTTTCTACCGTATATTAGAATTAAACAATATAAAAATTATGCCTATCAGCTCATGATTCTGGCTTCTACCTTGTTATTTGTGGTTTTGTTCAGTTCGAGTTCAGAATCGCCAACCTATATTATTGCTGTAGTTGGCGTTATGGTTTGGTTTTTCCTTCAGAAAGAAAGGACACCGCTTACGATAGGATTATTACTTTTGGTTATTATCCTGACCTGTTTTTCTACTTCGGATCTGTTTCCGAAATATGTTAAAGAGCATTTTATACATAAATATTCTCTGAAAGCCGTACCTTGTATTATTGTTTGGTTCAGAGTAATTTATGAACTTTTAACAAAGGATTTCGAAAAAGATTATACTTTGAATTAATTTATGAAGAAAATTTCAATAGTTATTCCGGCCTATAACGAAGGGGGTAATGTTGCCTTAGTCCATGAAAAAATTAAAGAAGTTTTTTCGGGATTAAAGAATTATGACTTCGAAATAATTTTTGTGAACGACGGCAGCAGAGACGATACCCAACAGGGACTCGAAGAATTATCCCGAAAGTTTGAAGAAGTAAAGTTTATTGAATTTTCAAGAAATTTTGGTCATCAGCCTGCCGTAAAAGCCGGAATGGATCATGCACACGGCAATGCCGTTATCTCCATGGATGGCGATCTTCAGCATCCGCCGGAGCTCATTCCTCAAATGATAAAAAAGTGGGAAGAAGGCTTCGATGTGGTTTTCACCGTCAGAACTTATCCTAAACAGATTTCATGGTTTAAAAGAAAAACTTCGGATTTTTTCTATAAGATTTTATCAAGTCTCTCCGATGTCAATCTCACCAAAGGGGGTGGTTCGGATTTCAGATTAATGGATGCCAATGTCGTTCAGGTCATGAGGGATTTTAAAGAAGACGATCTTTTTTTACGGGGATTAACAAGCTGGATGGGCTTTAAACAAACAGGAATTGATTTTGTAGCCGCGGAAAGGATGGCGGGACAAAGCAGCTATAATATCAGAAAAATGCTCACATTTGCTTTTACAGGAATTACGGCGTTTAGCGTAAAACCCCTTTATATTGCGGCATATTTAGGCTTTTTATTCTCCGGATTATCGGCTTTCGGCTATGTGGGATATGTGATTTATGCTTTTGCCGTTCATACCGAAATTTCTGGTTGGGCATCCCTGATTATGACCATTGTGTTTTTTGGGGGACTTCAGCTGATTATTATGGGAATTATTGGTATTTATTTAGGTAAAATCTTTAAACAGGTTAAAGAAAGACCAAACTATATTATAAAAAATAAAAATTTTTAAATGGTTTTACTAAGCTTTGATATCGAAGAATTTGATATGCCTCTGGAATACAAAGGCGAAATTTCTTTTGATAAACAAATCTCAATATCTCAGAACGGACTTGAAAATATTTTAAGGATTCTGAAAAAATATCAGGTTAAAGCTACTTTTTTTTCGACGGTAGTTTTTGCTGAAAAGAGTAAAGATTTAATTAAAAAATTACTCAACGAAGGGCATGAATTAGCTTCTCATACGTGGTTTCACTCAGAATTTGAAGAAAAACATTTACAGGAATCGAGAGAGCGTTTAGAAGAATTATTTTCTGTGAAAGTAACGGGATTGAGAATGCCCAGAATGATGCCTGTAGATGAAAAAGCAGTGGAAAATGCCGGATATTTTTATAATTCGTCTGTTAATCCTACCTTTTTACCGGGAAGATATAACAATCTGAAAGTTTCAAGAACCTATTTCAAGGAAGGAAATGTGGTACAGATTCCGGCTTCGGTTTCGCCCAATTTCAGAATTCCTTTGTTTTGGTTAAGTTTTCATAATTTTCCTTTGTTTTTCTACAAAAAATTAGCCTCAGATGTTTTAAAAAAGGATAATTATCTTAATATTTACTTTCATCCCTGGGAATTTTCAGAAATTAAAGACAAAGCCTTTAAACTACCGGGGTTCACGGTGAAAAATTCGGGAAAGGAAATGGTTGAAAGATTTGATGAATTTGTGGGCTGGCTTAAAAGTAAAAACTATATCTTTGGAACCTTTCAGGAATTTCAAAAACAGATGACATTATGAAAATTGCATTGGATGCAAAGCGTTTTTTTTACAATACTTCGGGTTTAGGCAACTATTCCCGGGATTTGGTAAGGATACTGTCTCAGTTTTATCCCGAAAATGAATATGTTTTGCTGAATAAAAACAAATCTGAAAGAGGAAAAGATATTCTCGAAAAACCAAACGTTCATTTTGTTGAAACCTCAAAAGGAAAGCTGTCCCGACAGTTAAAAATGGGAAAAGATGCCCAAAAGCAAAATGCTGATATTTTTCATGGATTATCCGGTGAATTGCCGTTAAAATGGGACAGCAAGCCCATTAAAAAAATCGTAACAATTCACGATTTGATCTTCGTACGATATCCTCAGTATTATTCTTTTTTTGACCGGAAAATTCATCTTTGGAAATTCCGAAAAGCTGTTGCCATGGCTGACGAAATTATTGCCATTTCCGAACAGACCAAACAGGATATTATAACATTTCTAAAAGTTCCCGAAAGCAGGATTACAGTCATCTATCAAGGCTGTCACAATGCTTTTAAAGAAGAGCAGTCCGAAGAATTAATCGAGGCTGTAAAGTCGAAATGTAAACTTCCGGAACGATTTATTCTAAATGTAGGAACCATTGAGGACAGAAAGAATCTTTTAAATATCGTTAAAGCGGTAAAAGACACTGATATTCCATTGGTAGTCGTTGGAAAAAAAGCAAAATATTTCAAAAAAATAGAGGATTTTATCCGGAAAAATAAAATGGAGAAGCAGGTTTATTTCCTGGAAGGCGTTTCCATGGATGAACTGGCTGTACTCTATAAATTAGCTGATATTTTTGTATATCCGAGCTTTTTCGAAGGCTTTGGTATTCCTGTGATAGAAGCTCTTTTTTCGAAAACGGTAACCATTACGAGCAATACGAGCTGTCTTCCGGAAGCCGGAGGACCGGATTCTGTCTATATCGATCCCGAAAATTATTTGGATATTAAATCTAAAATAAAATTTTTATGGGACAATGAATCTGAACGTAAACGCCGTGCTGATAAGGGTTTCGACTTTGTTCAGAAGTTTAATGACGAAGCCATTGCAAAAGAACTCATGCAGCTTTATCAAAAAAATAAGTAGAAAAATCTTGCAGGATTAAAAATAAGTCCTACATTTGTACCACAAATTTCAACAATGAAACCGAATTTTTTAACAGTACATCATTATCATCATCATCTCTGCTAAGACGGAATTGATTGATATATGACTTTGTTAAAAATCAAAATAATTAAAAACCGTCTGAGTAAATTAGACGGTTTTTTTGTTTTCTAAATATTTCAGGAAAATACTTAAAGTAACCCTTTATTTACTCAGATTCAACGATTACGAAATGAGTAAATTAAAAATTGCAATCCAAAAAAGCGGCCGGTTATACGAAGAGTCTTTACAGCTCTTGAAAGACTGTGGGATATTTGTTAACAATGGTAAAGATCAGCTAAAAGTTTCTGTAGACAATTTCCCGATGGAGATTATGTATCTGCGCAATTCCGATATCCCTCAATATCTCGAAGATGGAGTGGTGGATGTCGCTATCGTCGGTGAAAATCTACTGGTTGAGAAACAGAAAAACATTGAGATCGTCCAGCAGTTGGGATTCTCAAAGTGCAGGGTGTCTCTGGCGGTTCCGAAAGAGGTGGAAACAGATGATTTAAACTATTTTCAGGGAAGAAAAATTGCCACTTCTTATCCCAATACCCTAAAAAAATTCTTATCAGAAAATCAGATTTCTGCTGATATTCACATTATTTCAGGTTCTGTAGAAATCGCTCCGAATATTGGGCTCGCAGATGGCATTTGTGATATTGTGAGCTCGGGAAGTACCCTTTTTAAGAACGGATTGAGAGAAACCGTAGCATTATTAAAATCGGAGGCGGTTCTTGCACAGACTTCTCGTTTAGATGCTGAAAAAGTGAAAATTCTTGATAAATTTCTATTCAGAATTAAATCTGTTCTTAAAGCAAAAAATTCCAAATATATTCTGATGAATGTTCCGAATGATAAGATTCAGGATATTTCAAATGTTCTTCCCGTATTGAAGAGTCCAACGGTGATTCCTCTGGCAGAGGAAGGCTGGAGCAGCATTCATTCGGTGATTGATGAACTGAGATTCTGGGACGTTATCGATGAATTGAAAGAGAACGGAGCGCAGGATATTTTAATAATTCCAATTGATAAAATGGTGATCTGATATGAAAATAAGTAAATACCCAAAGAGAGAAATCTGGCAGGAATTGGCAAAACGACCAACTTTTGAAAGAAATGAAATCTCAAAAATCATAGAAAATATCTTCACAGAAGTAGAAAATAAGGGAGATCAGGCATTATTCAGTTTCAATAAACAGTTTGATCATGCTGAAATTAAGAACCTTAAAGTTTCTGAGAATGAATTAAATGAAGCCATAGATCTGATCAGCGAAGATCTGAAAATGGCCATTCAACAGGCAAAAGAAAATATAACAAAATTTCACGCTTCACAAACTCCTGACATTGAAAAGATTGAAACCACGAGAGGCGTAGTTTGCTGGCGTGAAAACCGTGCGATAGAAAAGGTCGGAATTTATATTCCCGGAGGTACGGCTCCGCTTTTTTCAACGGTTTTAATGCTTGCGATCCCTGCACAGCTGGCGGGTTGTAAAGAGATCGTTCTTTGTTCGCCTCCAGACATGAATGGAAATATTCATCCTGCGATTTTATATACGGCACAGTTGTGTGGGGTGAGTCAGATTTTTAAAACAGGCGGTGCCCAGGCGATTGCAGCGTTAACTTTCGGAACGGAATCGATTCCTCAGGTTTATAAAATCTTCGGACCAGGAAATCAGTTTGTCGTTGCAGCTAAAGAATATGCTCAAAAGTTTGGAGTCGCGATCGATATGCCTGCCGGACCGAGTGAGGTTTTGGTGATTGCAGATCAACAGGCAGATTCCGGCTTCTGTGCGGCAGATTTGCTTTCTCAGGCAGAGCATGGAAGCGACAGTCAGGTGATTTTTATTTCGGATAATGAGGAAATTTTTAACCAAACCATTCAGGAAATAGAAAAACAGATCAAGGAACTTCCAAGAAATGAAATGGCGCAGAATTCTTTAGAAAAAAGTCATTTTATTTTAGTGGAAAAAATAGAAGAAGCTCTTGATTTCAGCAATTTATATGCTCCCGAACACCTGATTTTAGCCATTGGCGATTATGAAAAGTATATTCCGAAAATTCAAAATGCGGGTTCTGTTTTTCTTGGAAACTATTCGTGTGAAAGTGCCGGAGATTATGCCAGCGGAACCAACCACACGCTGCCGACAAACGGTTTTGCCAAAAACTACAGCGGTGTTTCGCTGGACAGTTTTGTGAAGAAAATCACCTTTCAGAATCTATCAAAAGAAGGAATTCAGAATTTAGGAAAAACTATCGAACTCATGGCTGAAGCAGAAGGTCTGTCAGCTCACAAAAATGCAGTTTCCATCCGATTAAAACAAATAGAAAATGACAACAATTAATATCAATTCATTCGTTCGAAAGAACATTCTCAACTTACAGCCCTATATAAGTTTCAGAGATCATAACGAATTTAAGGCTCCTGTGCTACTGGACGCCAACGAAAATCCTTTTGGAGAGTGTAATCGTTATCCGGATTCTACTCAGAAAAAATTAAAGCAAAAGCTGTCTCAGGTTAAAAATATTCCGGCTAATCAAATAGCAATTGGAAATGGAAGCGATGAACTGATTGATCTGATTATTAAAGTGTTTTGCGAACCGAAAGTCGATTCAGTTTTAATGATGAATCCTTCTTTCGCGATGTATGGTTTCTATGCAGCGATTAATGAAAACAAACTCGTAAAGCTTAATTTAAATGAGGATTTTGACATTATTAAAGAGAATTTTTTAAATGTAATCAACGAAAATAAGTTAAAAATATTCTTTTTATGTTCACCGAATAACCCGACGGGAAACAGTATTCAGGATCTTGAATTTTATATTGAAAATTTCAATGGAATTGTGGTTGTCGATGAAGCTTATATCGAATTTTCTCAACAGAAATCTGCGTTAGCTTTATTGGAAAAATATCCTAATCTTATTGTACTGCAAACCTTTTCAAAGGCTTGGGGAAAAGCCGGCGCGAGGGTTGGGGTTGCGTACGCTTCAGAAGAAATTATCGATTTTATCAATTTGGTAAAGGCGCCGTATAATGTCAATTCTTTAAGTCAGGACTTAATTATGAAGACTCTTGAAAATACAACTGAATTTAATCAAAATGTTGAAAATATACTGACTGAAAGAGAATGGCTTCGTGAAGAATTTGAAAATTTAAAATGTATCAATAAAGTACATCCCACAGATGCTAACTTCTTTTTGGTTGATTTTAAAGATATTGAAAAGGTTTATGAAAATCTTACTTCAGGTGAAATTCTGACCAGTAAAAGAGCACCTGCCATCCCCAATTGCATCCGAATTAATATCGGGACGAGAGCTGAAAATGAAAAACTGATTAATATCCTAAAAAACTGTTGATTGTATGAAAAAAGTATTGTTTATAGATCGTGATGGCACTTTGATCTTGGAGCCGCCTGTCGATTTTCAGGTTGATTCCCTGGAAAAACTGGAATTTTATCCCGGCGTATTTCAAAACCTTTCTAAAATTGTAAAAGAACTGGATTTTGAGTTGGTGATGATTACCAATCAGGATGGTCTGGGAACACAGAGTTTTCCGTATGAAGACTTTATAAAACCTCAGGAAAAAATGCTTCAGGCTTTTGCAAATGAAGGAATTATTTTTAATGATATTCTTATCGATAAAAGTTTTGAACATGAAAATCTGACAACCAGAAAGCCGGGAACAGGAATGTTAGGCAAATACATCTATGGGGAGTATGATCTTGAAAATTCATTGGTTATCGGCGACCGGATCACAGATATTCAGTTGGCAAAAAATTTAGGTACAAAAGCTATTTTCATTAATAAAATTCAGAATGACGAGGCGGATCTCACGACAGAAAACTGGAATGAAATTTATTCTTATCTAAAGCAAATTCCGAGAAAGGCAAAAGTGTCAAGAAAAACCAATGAGACGGATATAGAAATTGAAGTTAACCTCGATGGAAAAGGTGATTCAGAAATATCCACAGGTTTACATTTTTTTGATCACATGCTGGAACAGATTTCAAAACACGGAAATTTAGATTTAAAAATTAAAGTAAATGGCGATTTACAGGTGGACGAGCATCACACGATGGAAGACACAGGAATTGTTCTGGGCGAAGCTGTTTTGAAAGCTTTAGGCAAAAAAAAGGGAATCGAAAGATATGGTTTCCTGCTTCCCATGGATGATTGTCTGTCGCAGGTGGCGCTGGATTTTGGAGGAAGGCCGTGGATGGTTTGGGATGCCGGATTTAAAAGAGAAAAAATTGGCGATGTGCCGACAGAAATGTTTTTTCACTTCTTTAAATCTTTCACCGATTCTGCAAAGTGCAATGTAAATATTAAATCTGAAGGCGAAAATGAGCACCACAAAATAGAATCTATTTTTAAAGGCTTTGCCAAAGCGATAAAAATGGCAGTAAAACAAACGGATACTAATTTTAATTTACCTTCTACTAAAGGAAGTTTATAATATGATTGCCATTATAAAATACAACGGAGGAAATGTAAATTCTGTACAAAATGCTCTGGACAGATTGAATATACAATCGATGGTTACTGATGATTTTGACTTCATTCAAAAGGCGGATAAGGTGATTTTTCCGGGCGTAGGTGAAGCGTCATCGACAATGAAAATTTTAAAGCAAAAAGGATTGGATAAGTTAATTCCAACCTTACAGCAGCCTGTTTTAGGAATTTGTCTGGGAATGCAGCTGATGTGTGGAAATAACGAGGAAGGAAGTACAAAGGGAATGGGGATTTTTGATATTGAAGTTAAGAGATTTCCTCCTCAGGATCTGGTTCCGCACATGGGCTGGAATACGATTCTGGATTTTAAATCGCCACTTTTTTCCGGAGTTTCAGAGGATAATGATCTGTATTTTGTCCATAGTTTTTACTGTGAACTTTCTGAAAATACAACATCAGTCTGCGATTATATTTTGCCTTTCAGTGCTTCTCTGCAAAAAGATAATTTTTATGCTATGCAGTTTCATCCTGAAAAATCCGGTAAACTTGGAAGCGAATTACTCAATAACTTTTTAAAGCTGTAAAAAATGAAAATTATTCCTGCAATTGACATTATTGATGGAAAATGTGTACGTCTGTCAAAAGGAGATTATAACACGAAAAAAGTGTACCGTGAAAATCCTTTGGAGGTCGCCAGAGAATTTGAAAGTTTTGGGATTAAATATCTTCATCTGGTAGATCTCGACGGGGCAAAATCAAAACATATCGTCAATCAAAAAGTATTGGAAACGCTTGCTTCAAAAACTTCATTACAGATCGATTTTGGAGGTGGCCTGAAAACTGAAAATGATATTGAAATGGCTTTTAATTCAGGGGCAAAGCAGATTACCATTGGCAGTATTGCGGTTCAGAATCCTGAATTTTGTTTTGAGATGATTCAGAAATACGGCACCGATAAGATTATTCTGGGTGCCGATTGCCGGGATCGGATCATTAAAACCTCGGGATGGCTGGAAGACAGTGATCAGAATGTGATTGATTTTATCATCAACTATCAACAAAAAGGTATTCAGCAGGTAATATGCACGGATATTTCAAAAGATGGAATGCTGGAAGGGCCTTCCACAGAGCTTTATAAAGAGATTTTAAGTAAAGTGAATGTTCAATTGGTTGCCAGCGGTGGAATTTCGGGAATGGAAGATGTTATTCGAATGAAAGAAATCGGTTGTTCGGGAACAATTATCGGAAAAGCGATTTACGAAGAAAAAATCAGTCTGAAAGAAATTCAAAAATTTATTGAAAATGCTTAAAAAAAGAATTATTCCCTGTCTGGATATCAAAAACGGAACAACCGTAAAAGGAATTAACTTCCAGGGACTGAGAAATGCCGGAGATCCTATAGAACTGGCTAAAAAATACGAAACCGACGGAGCGGATGAACTGGTTTTTCTCGATATTACAGCCACAATTGAAGAGCGAAAAACTTTTGTTGAATTGGTGAGAAATATAGGAAAAGAATTAAGTATTCCTTTTACGGTGGGTGGCGGCATTTCCACGGTTGAAGATGTCCGTATATTATTGGATGCCGGAGCAGATAAAATAAGCATCAATTCTTCTGCCGTAAAAAATCCTGAACTTATTTCGGATCTCGCTAAAGAGTTTGGCAGCCAGTGTATTGTCGTGGCAATTGACACTAAATTTGTAGCGGGTAATGATTGGGTTCATATTAAAGGCGGAAGAGAAATAACGGATCTTAATACTTTAAAATGGGCTCAAAAAGCAGAAAACCTGGGAGCAGGAGAAATTCTGCTGACCTCAATGGATGGGGATGGCACAAAAAGTGGCTTTGATCTGAGAGTAACCCAACTTATTTCAGAAAATATAAATATCCCGGTTATTGCTTCGGGCGGCGCAGGAAGTATAAAAGATTTTGAAGATGTTTTTACACTCACTTCCGCGACAGGTGGTTTGGCAGCCAGTATTTTTCATTTTGGAGAAATTAATATATTCGGTTTAAAAAAAGAATTAAAAACTAAAAAAATTGCAATACGATGAAAATAAATTTTGATAAAAGTAACGGATTAGTTCCTGTTGTGATTCAGGATGACAGAACTTTACAGGTTCTGATGCTTGGGTATATGAATGAGGAAGCTTTTGAGAAAACTCAGGCTGAAAAAAGGGTCACTTTTTTCAGTAGATCCAAGAACAGATTATGGACAAAAGGGGAGGAGTCCGGAAATTTTTTGGCGGTAAAAAGTATCGATATAGATTGTGATCAGGATACGATACTCATTAAAGTAAAACCTACCCGAATCGTTTGCCATACCGGAAGTTTCAGTTGTTTTGGTGAAAAAAATTCCAAAGGTTTTGTGTACGAGCTGGAAGAAAAAATTTCGCAAAGAATTGATGATCAGGTAAAAGATTCTTATACTTATTCTTTATTTCAAAAAGGAATTAATAAAGTGGCTCAAAAAGTAGGCGAGGAAGCCATAGAAGTGGTGATTGAAGCTAAAGATGATCATGATGATTTGTTTAAAAATGAAGCGGCAGATCTGCTGTATCATTATCTTATTTTACTGAAAGCGAAGAATTTTACCCTGCAGGATATCGAAGAGATTTTGATGTCGCGTGATCATAAAAAATAAATTTAAATCATGTTTTCTTTTAATACAACATAGAAAATATTGACTTTACATTTTTCATATAAATGCTTGAATAAAAGCGTTTCCAATAAAATAGCTTTTAGCCGGAATTGTAAAAGTTCCGGCTAAAAACTTTAATTTTTTCATTCTTTTGCTTCTCTTGCGATAAAAATTAAGCAACATTCTTTACCATTTATTTTTTTTTCTCTCGCAGATTTTGGAGATGGCGCAGATTTATTTTAGAAATTCATTCGCTTATTCGTGGCCATAAAAACCAAAAATCAACAGCAACATCTGTGAAAATCCGTGCAATCTGTGGGAAATAATTACATTTCCATTGTATTTTTAATTTAAAATCAGCATTATTGATATTATTTTTTTTCTCTCGCAGATTTTGCAGATAACGCAGATTTATTTTAGAAATTTATTCGCTTATTCGTGGCCATAAAACCAAAAAAATCAACAGCAACATCTTTAAAAATCTGTGCGATCTGTGGGAAATATTTGCATTCCTATTGTATTTTTTAATTCAAAATCAGAACTATTGATATTATTTTTTTTCTCTCGCAGATTTTGCAGATAACGCAGATTTATTTTAGAAATTCATTCGCTTATTCGTGGCCATAAAATCCGAAAAATCAACAGTAACATCTGTGAAAATCCGTGCAATCTGTGGGAAATATTTTCATTTCCATTGTATTTTTTAATTCAAAATCAGCACTATTGATATTATTTTTTTCTCTCGCAGATTTTGGAGATGGCGCAGATTTATTTTACAATTCATTCGCTTATTCGTGGCCATAAAAACCAAAAAATCAACAGCAACATCTGTGAAAATCCGTGCAATCTGTGGGAAATAATTACATTTCCATTGTCTTTTTTAATTCAAAATCAGCACTATTGATATTATTTTTTAGCTCTCGCAGATTTTGTAGATGACGCAGATTTATTTTAGAAATTCATTCGCTTATTCGTGGCCATAAAAGCCCAAAATCTACAGCAACATCTGCGAAAATCTGTGCAATCTGTGGGAAATATTTTCATTTCCATTGTATTTTTTAATTCAAGCTCAACAATATTGATATTAATTTTTTTTCTCTCGCAGATTTTGCAGATAACGCAGATTTATTTTAGAAATTCATTCGCCATTATTTGTGCATTCGTGGCCTAAAAAATTAAACCAAATAAAAATTAACTAAAAAAAGATATTTTATTAAAATTATTATATCGTTGTCATAATTTGCAATTAAATATAAATATTTATAAAAAATACGATTAATTATTATGTATGATTCAATATTTTTAAATAAATTAATATATATTTGAAAAAGAATTTTAAATAAAATACATAATGAAAATAAAATTATTGACGACGCGTCTGCATTTTCTGTGCATGACCTTTCCAAGTGAAAAATAATTAATTAAAACATACAATACATGAAAAAACTTTATATCGGTGCACTTACCTTGTGCACAGTTGCTGTGCTGTATTCACAAGAAGTAGTCTGGCAATACAATACAGCCTCATCTACTCAGGAATTTCTGACTGAGATCACGACAACCATTGACGGTCAGTACCTAATTTCAGGGAGCTGCATTCAGGCAGATCAAAAGAGGAAAGGGGAGGATTCCGGGAATTCGGGCTACGATTTGCGCCTGGTCAAACTCAACCAACAGGGAAAAGAAGTCTGGAAAAAATACTTCTCAGGCAGCCATCATGATTTTCTGGCTTCCACGGTCGCGACTCAGGAAGGAGGATTTCTGGTTGCATCCACTTCTTTTTCAGAGGAGCTCGTAACGAAAAAAGATCAGGCAACAGGGAGTTCTTTGATATGGCTGATTCGTCTGAATGAATTTGGAGATTCTTTATGGCAGAAAACAATTGGAGGAACTTCTCATGAAGAAGCGCGCACAGTGATTCAGACCAAAGATCTTGGATTTATGGTAGCCGGAAATATTCAGAATTCGGAGCAAGGATATGGTTCGAAGGATGTTCTCATCGTAAAATTAGATAAGAATGGAAAAGAATTATCTCAATTCATATTGGGCGGCAGCGGATTAGACGAGGTTGAAAAAATGATTCCCACGAAGGATGGAGGTGCGTTGTTAGGGATCTATTCTAGATGTTCTGAATTGAAGGATGGAAGCCGGAAGTCGGAAGCTGGAGGAAATACCACAATCAATGATCATTCAAAAACGACTAATAATTTCGGCGAAGGTGATTATTGGATCATTAAACTCAATAAAGACGGAAAAGTAGAATGGGAGAAAAATTTCGGAGGAACAGGCGATGATCATTTAAGAACGCTTGCTTTGACTTCTGAAGGCTATTTAGTTGGTGGAGAATCAAGATCCGAAAGATCGGGAAATAAGACCGTTGGCTTGGAAGAAGGCACGGATATCTGGCTGATTTCATTGAATGAAAGAGGCGAAGAAATCTGGCAAAAATCGTACAACTTCAAAAACCGGGATGTTTTGATGGGAATGAGCGTTATTCAAAATCGATCAACTAACAACCAGCAACCATCAACTAAAGGAGTTTTGTTGGGCGGGTATACTCAAGCCGAAGGCAGAATGGAGGCTGATGATGAAAAGTTCTGGATGCTGTACTTAGACCAGAACGGTAATGAGCAGTGGCGAAAGCACGTAAAAGGGGAATCCGGAAAACGAGAAGAACGATTATCTGACATAAAACTGAACCGGGACGGTTCGATTGTTTTAGCCGGAACCAGCGCTGATGAATTTGGAAAAGAGAACTGGAAAATAATAAAACTTGGTGACAAGCAAATCGATCAGCTGATTGAAAAACAGAATATTAAGATTTATCCAAATCCTGTTTCTGATTATGCGTATGTAGAAATCGGGCTTGATTTTAAAGAGGCTGAAATTAATGTGTTTGATATGTCCGGAAGACAGCTTCAAACACTAAAAACTAAAAATAAAGTGACCAAGATTAATACGCAGCCACTCATTCAGGGGGCGTATCTGGTGACGGTAAAGACGGATGAGAATAGAATAGCGAATGCGAAATTGATTAAAAAATAAAACGATGAAGAAAAAATTAACATTGGCTGGAATTATTCTTTCAGTTGTAGTTCATAGTCAGAATAGTAATCAGGATTATACACAAAATACAAATGATGCTGGAAGAAATATCCCTAAAATATCTCCCACCACACCCGAATCTTTTAAATTTAGCCAATATGGTAATATTCCTATTGGTTTATTTACCGGAGCACCCAATATTAATATTCCCATTACAAACTTAACAGTAGATGATGTAAGTATTCCTATTGCTTTAAATTATACTTCAAACGGAATTAATGTAGATGAAATGAATGGTTCTGTCGGATTGGGATGGACTTTTTTATCAGGAGGGGTTATTACGAGAACAATCAGAGATAAACCGGATGAACAAAGCAGCTATAATAGTGGAGATGTTCCTCTACTAGAAAATTCAGCTTCGCAAATGACAGAATATCTTAAATTCTGTGAAGTTGATGATTTTGATTCAGAACCAGATTTGTATACTGCTAACTTTGGTGGAAATAATGTAAAATTTCTCATTAATAAAAGTGGAAATATTATTATGTTAGATCAGAGAGATTATAAAATTAAGAGAAATGATAATGGAAATCTATTTTCAATAATCCTAGAGAACGGTGTAAAATATAATTTTAATGAAGTAGAAAACATTCGTAATAGAACATTAAATACAGGAGGGCATCAACCTTCGATCCAATATCCTCAATCTTGGTATCTTACCTCTATTGTAACAACAAAAGGAAATACTATTAATTTTGAATATCAAAATATTAATTATACCAATATAATTTCACAATCCCAAAGTATGTCCTATACTATTGGAACACAAGGGAAGTACGGAGATCCTACGGACTCTCCAAATGGTGGTTTTAACAATACCTATTGCCCAATGACTGATTTTATAATACCTGCAAACAATATAGGACTAGTTGCCGATTCACAACAAGTTGTATCAGGTAAACAAATAAGTAAAATTTATGATTCCTATAATAATTCTATTGCCTTTACTTATTCTGCCCAAACAGCGGATTATTCAAAATTAATAAATGTAAAAAAATATCATAATAATGAAATAATTGACGATATTAGTTTTAACTATCTGACAACGAGTTCAGCCAGATTATTCTTATCTGAAATTAAATATAATAAAAGTAATTCGTCCCATAAATTCTCTTATTTTAATCCTGACAGTTTTCCTGTTAGACTGAGTTTTGGAAGAGATATGTGGGGATATTATAATGGAAAAAATAATAATACACTTGTCCCACAAATCTCTGGAAATAGCAGCATCCCACAATATAATGGAGCAGACCAAAGTGTGAATCCAGCGGTTGGTTATTATGGTTTACTAAAAAATGTTATTTATCCTACAGGAGGAAATACCCAATTAAATTATGAAAACCATGTAAAGAAAGATTACATCCAAATACCTGCTACGCAGACTTCAATTGGAATTTCCACATCTACACAAGCTAATGGTAGCTCTACTTCAACAAAAGAAGTTACGATAATCCCAAAAAAATCAGGAAATATACGCATTGGAATATCCAACTATCTTAACGAAAGTGGTAATTGTTATAATAGTCCTGAATTAGGAACAGGAAAACAAAGAGCAAATATAGAGGTGAAAAACTCTGCGGGACAAAGTTTGCAATTACTAGAATATAGTTCTACACAAAATTCATATGTACCTGTTGGTAATTCTTATACAATTTCGGTAAATAATAACAAAGAACTATATGTATACGGAGAAAAAGACCAGCCTTTGAAAATTTTAGCAACGGCTAGATGGTTTTGCTCCAATGTTTCTTCAACAGCAACATATTATGATTCGGAAGGAGATAATATTTTAGCTGACGTAATTCTTGGAGGCTATAGAATTTCTTCTATTGTAGATACACCAAATAACGGTGCTCCTATCACTCGTAAGTATAAATATATTAAGAATAATGGTGATTATTCTATTCATCAAACAAGAGATCCTCTATTTAAAGAAAATAGAATAATTGCATCAACGTGTCCTGGAGTTATTGCTCAAGCACAACCTATATATTTAAATTATACAGTAATTACCTCGTCCAATATAAATAAGTTATTTTCTTTCAACCCCAATATTTTTTACGAAACTGTTTCAGAAGAGATTGAAGGAAAAGGTAAATCTATTCATTATTTTAGTGTAAATAGTGATGAACCTTCAACAATTGTTAGAGGAAGCGAAATTTTAACTTCTAATTGGACAAATTCAGGATGGAAAAATGGAAGAGAAATACTAACTGTTTATAAAGACAATAATAATATATCATTAAGAATTATTGAAAATAATTATATCGAAGACTCTTCCAGAACGATATATTTAGGCGCTATTAACCGTCGTAAGTTTTTTGAACCAACATTAAGTAATGATACTTGGAATAATTTTGAAAATTTAGATGTGGCTTATTACAAAAACATCTCTCGTTTTTCATATCTAAATAGTCAAAAAATCACTGATTATTTAGAAGGAGTACCTGTTTTATCTCAAACAGAATACTTCTATAACAATCCTTCGCATTATCAGTTAAGTAAGCAGAAAATAACGTTACCCGACGGCAAGTCAAACGAAACCACTTACTCCTACGCGCACGAAAAAAACAATCCGCTCATGATCGCTAAAAACATGATCGGCATCCCGTTGGAGACTAAGAGTACACAAACGATTGGTACAACAACCAAAACTTTGTCGAGAGCCGAAACCATTTATCCGATCAGTCAGTCAGAAGCCAATACGAGATCATCCGGTTTGGTGCTGCCTTTAACTGTAAAATCTTATAATCTTCAAAATACAGAAGCTACAGAAGTTACCTATAATCGATATGATGATAAAGGAAACATTCTTCAGTACACCACAAAATCAGGAATTCCGGTAGCCATTGTTTGGGGTTACAAACAAACCCAGCCGATTGCTAAAATAGAAGGTGCAACGTATGCCGAAGTTCAGAGTTTGGCCGCAGCGATCATTACAGCATCTAATACCGATGCCTCCGCAGTTCCCAATAATGATGAAACTGCACTTTTAAATGCTTTGAAAACCTTCAGAAACGGTTTTCCAAATTATCAAGTGACCACCTACACGTATGATCCTCTGATTGGTGTCCGCAGCATCACCCCACCATCGGGGGTAAGAGAAGTGTATTTGTATGATACTGCCAATCGTTTAAAAGAAATCAGGGAACAGAGCCAGACAGGTAAACTCTTAAAAGAATTCAAATACAACTATAAAAACTAACACCGATGAAAAAAATATTAATTCCGATAAGTGCATTGCTGATTTCAGGCTTTGCAGAAGCCCAACTGAGCCCGACAGAAAATTATGTTTCTTCTAAAACGTATCTGGATTATAACGGCACAACGGCTACAAAAACCGTAGAAACGGTTCAGTATTTTGATGGTTTGGGAAGACCCAAACAGGTGGTGAATGTAAAAGCTTCCCCGTTGGGCAGAGATGTGGTAACGCCTTTTGTGTATGATAATTTTGGGAGACAGGTAAAAGATTATCTTCCGATTCCACAGAAAAATACCCTGAATGGAGCCATTATACCCAATCCAATGGGAAATGCGGCGTTGGTGTATGGAAGCGAGAAAATCTATGCCGAAAAAGTACTTGAAAATTCACCTTTAGACCGGATTCAGCAACAGATTCAGGTAGGAAATAACTGGAGTAACAAGCCTGTAAAATTCGATTATAATGCCAATATCCATGAAGATTATGTAAGGAAATATGAAACCACCACAACATGGATTAATAATGCTACCCATACCACCGTTAAGCTTGTTCAGTATTTTTTACCCGCTCAGTTGTACAAAAATACGGTGACTGATGAAGACGGCAACAAAACCATCGAGTTTAAAAATGGTCAGGGACAGACTGTATTGGTAAGAAAAGTCCTGAGTGCCACAGACAATGCAGATACTTATTATGTTTATAATGAATATAATCAGCTGGCATTTGTAATCCCACCATTGGCTTCTGCTCCCAAGGTGGAGGGTTCAACAATGGAAAATCTGTATTATCAGTACCGGTATGATGGCAGAAACCGCTTGGTAGAAAAGAAGGTTCCGGGCAAGGGCTGGGAGCATATGGTGTATGATAAAGCAGACCGCCTGATCTTTACGCAGGATGATGAAATGCGTAAAAACAGCAAATGGCTGTTTTCTAAGTATGACAATCTGGGAAGGGTCATCTATACAGGGTTTATCGATGCCGGGTTGAGACCATCTCTGCAGGCTACGGCCAATAATTATATCGTGACCGATTCAAGGAGTTCAACCGGATTTACCAGAAACGGGATGCAGGTTTACTACACCAATGTTTTGTTTAATGAAATACAAACTTTGTTATCGGTTAATTATTATGATACTTATCCTTCCTACAGCTTTAATCCTCCGTTTCCGGGCACGATTTTAAATCAACCACTTTTAACAGAGGCTCCCGATGCTCAGGGATTAAGCACGAAAAGTCTTCCGGTGATGAGCATGGTTAAAAATATCGAAGATGATAACTGGACGAAAAATTATACTTATTATGATACAAGAGGAAGATCCGTTGGGTCTTATTCTATCAATCATTTAGGAGGCCGCACGCAGGTTTTCTCTGCGCTTGATTTTTCAGGAGTTCCTAAGCAGTCGATTACCCGACATAAAAGACTGGCTACAGACACCGATAAAGTGATCACCGAAAACTTTACGTATGATCATCAAAATAGATTATTAAGGCATAGCCATCAGGTCGACAGTAATCCTGTTGAATATCTGGCTCAAAACAAATATAACGAACTTTCCCAGCTTGAAAATAAAAAAGTAGGAGGCACCAGTGTGGCTTCTCCGCTTCAGAGTGTCGATTATGCGTATAATATTCGGGGGTGGATGACTAAAATTAATGATCCTAAAAATCTTGGCGGAAAGTTATTTGGATATGAAATAAAGTATCACGATCCAGCCAGCAGTTTTGCGATTTCACGATATAACGGAAATATTGGGGAGGTCGATTGGAAAACATCTAATGATAATATCCTTAAAAGATATTCTTACAGCTATGATTCTTTAAACCGGCTTAACTATGGTCATTATTCTGAGCCGATGAGCACCGTTCCCACAGAAAACCATTTCGGAGAATCCGTGGAATATGACCTGAACGGGAATATTACCCGGCTGTACCGCAACACTAAAAATACAGCTAACGGGAAGGCGATGCAGATCGATAATCTCACCTATAAGTATTTCGGAAACCAATTGCGTAGTGTAAAAGATGAATCCCAAAATAATTCAGGATATCCATATTTCGCAACCCCAAATCCAATGGAGTATGATAATAATGGCAATATCAAGTTCCACAAAGACAAAATGATTAATAAAATTGTTTATAATTATTTAAACTTACCATCCAGCATCAATATGCTTCAAAGAAAAGGCTTGGGCAGTTTTCAGGGAAATATGATCACTCATAAATATCGATCAGATGGAGTAAAACTGGAGAAGACCGTTAATTTCGTCAATCCTTACACTGCCGATTTAACCAATGTAGAGTATTTGGATGGCTTTCAATATGAACGAAAATACAATAAGTCCAATACCGCACAACAAGGAAGTGATTCCGGATATGTGCTTCAGTTTGTTCCTAATTCTGAAGGGTATTTCGATTTCGTAAAAAATAAGTATATTTACAATTATACCGATCATTTAGGAAATGTGAGAATGAACTATCTTAACAATGGCAGCGGCATAGAAGTTCTTGATGAAAGTAACTACTATCCTTTTGGATTAATGCATATAAGATCAAGTTTTTCATCAGGAATGTTGAGCTATACTTATCGCTATAATGGGAAGGAGCTGCAACGGGAGACGGGACAGTATGATTATGG
>Ga0308170_10000668_pt1 | contig 39571 bp, 35 predicted proteins | sample PhyBR2_2_FD_202136 | JGI IMG/M metagenome (GOLD analysis project Ga0308170, IMG submission 202136) | Phyllosphere microbial communities from UC Gill Tract Community Farm, Albany, California, United States - DLSLSB.R2 | ecosystem: Host-associated > Plants > Phyllosphere > Unclassified | place... | reverse complement strand
CCTCCGGCACCAAGTTCCTGACCCGCTCCACCGTGTCTTCCTCCAAGACCATCGAGTGGGAAGACGGGAACACCTACCCGGTCATCGACGTCGAAATCTCTTCCGAGTCCCACCCGTTCTACACGGGAAAGCAGCGCATCATGGACTCTGCAGGCCGCGTCGAGCGCTTCAACGCTCGCTTCAAGGGCTTCGGCGGCAAGAAGTAATTCCTTCGCCCAAGCTTTTCAACGGAAAGCCCGCACCGGAAACGGTGCGGGCTTTCCGCGTTAACGGCGCACCTGATTCTTGGGGCAGGATGGGAAGCATGACTGAGTCAGCTTTCCCCGCCCGTGGTGCCGCCGGCAAACAGCGCCTGCACGGCGAGTACAAGGTTCCCGGCGGCAAACTCGTGGTGGTGGACCTCGACGTCGTGGACGGCGCGCTCACGGACGTCTCCGTCAGCGGCGATTTCTTCCTGGAACCGGACGAAGCGCTCGAGGACATCAACCGCGCGCTGACCGGGCTGCCGGATGCCACGCCCGCCAAGGACCTCGCCGCCGCCGTCACTGTAGCCCTGCCCGCGGGAGCGGTGCTGTTCGGCTTCTCTGCTGACGCCGTGGCCGTCACGGTCCGCCGAGCCTTGGCCAAGGCCACCTCCTGGGGAGACCACGAGTGGAACATCATCGGGCCCACCGTGCTGCCCACGGAAATCAACGTTGCCCTGGACGAGGTGCTCACCGAGGCCGTCGGTGCCGGCGAACGAACCCCCACCCTGCGGTTCTGGGACTGGCAGGAACCCTCGGTGGTGATCGGGAGCTTCCAGTCCGTGCAGAACGAGGTTGATCCCGAAGGCGTGGCCAAGCACGGCATCAACGTGGTTCGGCGCATCAGCGGCGGGGGAGCGATGTTCATGGAGGCCGGCAACTGCATCACCTACTCGCTCTACCTGCCCCAGACCCTGGTGGACGGGCTCAGCTTCGCCGACTCCTACCCCTTCCTTGATGCCTGGGTCATGGCGGCGCTGGAGAAACTCGGCATCAACGCCTTTTACATCCCGCTTAATGACATTGCCACAGACCAGGGGAAGATCGGCGGCGCCGCCCAGAAGCGCCTGGCCAACGGCGGCATGCTCCACCACGTCACCATGAGCTACGACATCGACGCGGACAAGATGGTGGAAGTCCTGCGCATCGGCAAGGAAAAGCTCTCCGACAAGGGCACGCGAAGTGCCAAGAAGCGCGTGGACCCGCTCCGCCGCCAGACGGGCCTTGCCCGGATGGCCATCATCGAAGCGATGATCGAGGTGTTCAGCGAACGCTACGGGGCAACGCCGTCACAGCTGGCTGGACATGAGCTGGCCGCCGCCGAGGAACGCGTGGCAGCCAAGTTCGGCACCCGGGAATGGCTCCACCGCGTCCCCTAGTCCCATCGAGTGCTGCGTAATTGTCCTTTTGGCGCCCCAAAACGACGTTTAGTCAGCAACCGATGAGTGGGCCCACGCCGGCAGGGTACCTAGCCGAGCGCAGCGAGGTTAGGGGCCCGGTGGGGAACGACGGCGGCCTGCGCCTTGAGTGCCCGCAGCAGATGGCTGCGCTGCTCAATGATGATCCGGCGCAGGGCATGCGGGGCGTCCGGGTTGGCGGCCAGCCAGTCATCCGTCCGCCGGACGACTGGGTGGTCCTCGGGGCGGACACCGGGCACCAGGTCCTGGGCGGCAGGGTAGAGGCCGCGGACGATCCGGCTGGCGATCTCGATGCTGCGGCCGTCCCACACCGTGCGCAGGCACTCGAAGTAGGGGTCCACGTAGGGTTCCAGCAGCGACGGCGGGGCAGTGGTGAAGCCGCTGATGGTGGCCGTAAGGAGCTGGTTGGAGAGCTCGGTCCCGTGAACGGCGGCGTCCCAGGCCGCGGCCTTGACGTGCGCATCCGGCCGGGATGCCATGGCGGTCGCGTGCCCGGCCCGGCCGGAGGCGGTGGTGTCGCGGGCCAGTTCGGCATCCAGCTCACCAGCGGTGGCCTGGCCATTGGCGGCCAAGGCGTGCCAGAAGTGCCAGCGAAGTTCGGCGTCCACCGCCAGCCCCTCGACGGCGGACGTTCCGTCCAGCAGGCCGCGCAGCCGGGGGAGCAGGGCATCGTCGTGCCGGCTCAGGGTGGCCACCGTGCGGGCCCACGCCAGTTGCTGGTCCGAGCCGTGTTTGGCGCGGTCCAGTTCGGCGGCCGCTGCTGCCAGGAAGGCCGAACGCACCTCTTCCCTGCTGTCCAGGGGGATGTAGCGTTCGACGGCGGTCGCCGCGTTGTCGAGGATGTTCAGCAGTACGCCGATGCCGGTCTCCGCGCGGGCAAAGGCCGCCACGGCATCAACGTACAAAGAGGCGGGAGTTTCGCCGTCGCGCGCGGAGTTCCACAGCGCCGTCCAGCACAGGGCGCGGGCCATGGGGTCGGCAATACGGTCAAGGGAAGCACGGACCGTCGCTTCGGATACCGGATCCAGCCGCACCTTCGCGTAACTCAGGTCGTCATCATTAACCAGAAGGAGCGCAGGCCTCGGCTTCCCGGCGAGCTGGGGGAGTTCCGTCAGTGTGCCTGCCACGTCGGTTTCGATGCTGCCGGTCCGCACCAGGGCGCCGTCGGCGTCGAAGTCGTAGGAACCCACGCGGAGGCGGTGCGGCCGCAGCTCCTCCCGTCCCGTGACCGGGTCCGTCGCCTCCTGGACGATTGCCACCCTGCCCGGCACGCCGTCGTCGTCCGTTTCCGTGCTGCCGGCAGCGATATCCAGGGTCAGTGTGGAAATCCCTGAAGTCTGGAGCCACTGCCGGGCCCAGTGGGACAGCTCGCGCCCGGAGGCGGCGTCCAGGGCTGCCAGGAGGTCTGCCAGCGAAGTGTTCCCGTAGGCGTGCTTGCGGAAGTACTCCCGGGAGCCGGCGATGAAGGCGTCGAAGCCCACATAGGCCACCAGCTGCTTGAGGACCGAAGCGCCCTTGGCGTAGGTGATGCCGTCGAAGTTCTGCTTCGCCGCTTCCAAGTCGGGGATGTCCGCCACGATGGGATGGGTGGTGGGCAGCTGGTCCTGGACGTACGCCCAGGCCTTGCGCTTGTTGGCGAAGTTCACCCATGCCGTGTCCCAGTCCGTGGCTCGGTCCACGCCCAATGTACCCATGTAGTCTGCGAAGGATTCCTTGAGCCACAGGTCGTCCCACCACTGCATGGTCACCAGGTCGCCGAACCACATGTGCGCCATTTCATGCATCAGGGTATTGGCGCGCGCCTGGTACTGGGCGTCCGTGGCGCGGGAGGTGAAGACGTAGCTCTCCGTGAAGGTGACCAGCCCCGGGTTCTCCATGGCGCCGAGGTTGTATTCGGGGACGAAGGCCTGGTCGTACTTGCCCCAGGGGTACGGGAAATCGAAGAGCCGGTTGAAGAAGTCCAGGCCCTTCTTGGTCAGTGCGAAGAGGTGGTCGGTGTCAAAGGATTCGGCCATCGACGCGCGGCAGTAGAGGGCCAGCGGGACGTCAAGGCGGGAGCCGTCGTCGAGCGTTGCCTCCCAGCGGTCCTCGGCCTTGAAGTAGGGCCCGGCCAGGACCGTGGTGATGTAGGTGGACATCGGCAGGGTGGTGGCGAAGTCCCAGCAGGCGGTGGCGGGGTCACTGGTCAGCAGCGTACGGCTCAGCTCGGCGCCGTTGGAAGCCACCTGCCAATGCGCCGGCGCCATGACGTGGAACGTATAGGTCGCTTTGAGGTCCGGCTGTTCAAAGTTCGCGAACACCCTGCGGGCGTCGGCCGGCTCGTACTGGGTGTACAGGTAGCACTGCCCGTCGGCGGGGTCCACGAACCGGTGCATGCCCTCACCCGAGCGGCTGTACAGGGCCGTTCCGGTCACCGTCACCTGGTTCTCGGCCAGGAGGTTGTCCAGGCGGATCCGAGCGCCGTCCACCACGTCCTCCACCTGCAGGCTTTTGCCGTTAAGTAACACGCTGTGCACGTCGCTGCCAATGAAGTCCAGGAAGGAGGCGGCGCCGGGCTCGGCAGTGAAGGTGATGACGCTGCGGCTCGTGTAGCCGGCCACTGCCGGATCCGCTGCGCGCCGTACATCCAGGGAGATGTCGTAACTGGCGGTGCTGATCAGGGCTGAACGTTCGGCGGCTTCGCGGCGCTGCAGATTCTCATTCGACACCCGGCTATCTAATCACGGTGTCCGGGCAAGCTCAGCCGGCGATGAGGAATGCCGCGGCCAGGCCCAGCACGGCAATCAGGAGCCAGGCGGCCAGGGCTGCCAGCAGGGCCTGCCCGCCGGTGTGCAGCAGCGTCCGGATCCGCACTGCCGAGCCCAGCCCGAACAGGGCCGCACCCAGCAGGACGTCCTGCAGCGTGGCGCCCGCCGCAAGCCAGCCGTCGGGCAGCCAACCCGTGGAGCGCAGCGCCACCATGGCCACGAATCCCACCACGAACAGCGGCACCACCGGCGGCATTTTGGACGTGCTTCCCTCCGCAGCGCCCACGGACCGTGAACGGTTCCGGTGGTGGGCACCGGCCAGGGCGGTGACGGGCGCCAACAGCAGCACGCGGGTGAGCTTGACGACGACGGCGATCGCCAGGGCGCCCGTTCCTGCGGTTTGCGCCGTGGCCACCACCTGGCCCACGTCGTGCACGGAGGCGCCCGTCCAGGCGCCAAACACTGCGGCGCTCAGTCCCATGGGATGGGCGAGGATCGGGAGGACCCCGATGGCGAGTGTCCCGCAGAGCGTCACCAGGGCCACGGGCAGGACCGTTTCCGAGTGCCGGATCCGGCGTACGGCCGCCATGGCGCCGATGGCGGAGGCACCGCAGATGGAGAACCCGGTGGCCACCAGGAGCGAGGTTACCGGCGGCAGGCGGAACAGCCGCGAGATGGCGTAGGTACCGGCGAAACTGGCTGCCACCACGGCCACGATCAGAACCAAAGCGAGCCACCCCAGGCCCAGGACGTCCATGACGCTGACCTTCAGGCCCAGAAGTACGATGCCGGCGCGCATCAGGTGCTTGCCCGCGAAATCCAGTCCGGGCCGGGCACGTCCTTCCGTCCATGCAGCGGCGCCGGGAAGGTTGGCCGAAAGCACGCCCAGCACCACGGCCAGGGTCATTGCAGGCAGCGAAGGCAGCAGCCCATGCACGAGGAATGCTGCGGCGACGGCCGCCGCCGCAGTCAGCAGGCCCGGAAGCAGCCGCGCCAGGAGGGGCCGGAAACCGCCGTGGTCCGGGGGCGGAAGGCTTCTGCTGACTGGCACTCACCTACTGTGCCCGAAGAGGCCAGTAAAGTACGAACCGGGCCCCGGGCGCCGACACGGCACAATGGATGGCGGTTTATGAATTCGAAACAAAAAGATGGTTGGCTATTGGACATGTCAGACCTATTCCAGGATTACTCCGAGGCCGCAGGACGCACCGGAGCCTACGACGAGATGTTCGCCCCCGGGCAACAGGCAAGGGAGTCGTACGGGCAGGTGGCCGAAGCGCTCCGGAAGCTCTCCCTGGCGGACGTGAGCGCCCGTGCCGACTCCATGGCCCGCACCTTCCTGGACCGCGGGGTAACGTTCGATTACGCGGGCGAGGAGCGGCCGTTTCCGCTCGACATCGTCCCCCGGGTGATCCCTGCGGCGGAATGGAATGTCCTGGAACGCGGCGTCGCCCAGCGGGTGCGCGCCCTGGAGGCCTTCCTCAACGACGTCTACGACAAGATGACCGTTGTGTCCGACGGCGTGATCCCCCGCCAGCTGGTGACCACCAGCGCACACTTCCACCGGCAGGTCCACGGCTTTGAGCCCGCGGGCGGGGTCCGGGTCCACATCTCCGGCATCGACGTGGTCCGGGACGCCGCCGGCACCTTCCGGGTCCTGGAGGACAACGTCCGGGTTCCCTCAGGCGTCAGCTACGTGCTGGAGAACCGGCGCGCCATGGCAAAGGGCCTGCCCGAAGCCTTCGGCCAGCAGCTCATCCGGCCCGTGGAGGAATACCCCCGCCGGCTCCTCTCGGCCCTGCGCAAGACTGCACCGGCGGGCGTGGATGATCCCACTGTCGTCGTCCTTACCCCCGGCGTCTTCAACAGCGCCTACTTCGAGCACACGCTCCTGGCAGGCCTCATGGGGGTGGAACTGGTGGAAGGCCGCGACCTCATCTGCCGCGGAAACCGCGTCTACATGCGCACCACGGCCGGCGAGCAGCGGGTGGATGTGATCTACAAGCGGATCGACGACGACTTCCTGGACCCGCTGCAGTTCCGGTCCGACTCCATGCTCGGCTGTCCGGGCCTGGTCAACGCCGCCCGCGCCGGCGGCGTCACCATCGCCAACGCCGTGGGCAATGGCGTTGCCGACGACAAACTGGTTTACAGTTACGTCCCTGACCTGATCCGCTACTACCTCAGCGAGGAGCCCATCATCGCCAACGTGGACACCTACCGCCTCGAGGAGACGGAAGCCCGGGAGTACACCCTGGACAACCTCGCGGAACTGGTGGTCAAACCCGTCGACGGCTCCGGCGGCAAGGGCCTGGTCATCGGCCCGGACGCCTCCAAGGACGAACTGGACGCCCTCCGCCAGCGGATCATCACCGATCCCCGCGGCTGGATCGCGCAGCCGGTGCTGCAGCTCTCCACCGTTCCAACGCTGGGCGGCGACAAGTTCGGCCCCCGCCACGTGGACCTGCGGCCCTTCGCCGTGAACGACGGCGACAACGTCTGGGTGCTCCCGGGGGGTCTGACCCGGGTGGCCCTCAAGGAAGGGTCCCTGATCGTCAACTCCAGCCAAGGCGGCGGATCCAAGGACACGTGGGTCCTGGCGGATTCACCCCAAATGCCGGTTGAAACCGTTCCCCGGCAGACCGTCACCGTCCGTGAACGGGTTTCTGTGTGGCCGGTGGAGAGCAACTGGCGCGACCGCCAGTCGGAGCAGCAGCAGTGAGCCGGGCACCTGAACAGAGGGCACCCGGACACGTAGCCGCCGTCGGGCATTTCCTTACCAACGTTCCGGGCACGCAGGAGGTAGCCGCGAATGCTTAGCCGTATTGCCGAGTCCCTGTTTTGGATCGGCCGCTATGTGGAGCGGGCGGACGGTACCGCCCGCATCCTCGACGTACACCTGGAACGCCTGAACCACCTCCCTATGGAGGAACGCAAGAGCGTGGCGCAGGAACTCCTGGCAGTCATGGGCGCCCGGCCGCAGAGCGAGGACTTCGGCCTGCCGGAACTCCTGCACGCCCTGGCCTACGACAAGACCAGCGCAACGTCCATCGCCGGGTCCCTGGGTGCTGCCCGCGAAAACGCGCGCCGCGCCCGGGAGACGGTGTCTTCTGCCCTCTGGGAGAGCCTGAACACCACCTACTACGGGCTGAGCCAGCACCGCAAGGACGTAGTGGGCACCTACCGGTTCTGCAACTGGACGCTCGAACGCACCGCCATGGTCAGCGGCCTTGCCGACACCACGGTGAGCCACGATGAAAGCTGGCTCTTCCTCGTCCTCGGCCGTTCCCTGGAACGCGCAGACATGACGGCCCGGATGCTCTCCACCCGCGACGTGCTCTCCGCCGGCATGTCCTGGGTCAACATGCTCCGCTGCGCCGGGGCCTACGAATCCTTCCTCCGCACCCGCCGGGCCGCGTTCGGGGACCAGCATGCCGCTGAATTCCTGCTCCTGGACCGGCTGTTTCCGCGGTCCATCGTCTACGCCCTCAGGGACGCCGACGAGTGCCTGGCCAAGCTGGACCCCTCCGCGCAGCGCGTGGGCTTCATCAACGACGCCCGCCGCATCGTGGGCCAGGCCCGCACCTTCCTGGAGTTCCACCGGACGGACGACCTCATGTCCGAACTGCCCGAGCACATGGAGCGGGTGCAGAAGGCAGTGTCCCAGGCCTCGGACGCCATTTCCCGTAAGTACTTCAATCAGGCCGATGAGCTTGCCTGGGTGGGAGAAGTGTCATGACCCGGTTGAGCATCGTCCACAGGACGGCCTATAAGTACAACAAGCGGGTGACCCTGTCCTACAACGAGGCACGGATGACTCCGCTGACGGATTCCCAGCAGGTAGTGCTGGAGTCCGTGGTGAAGGTGTCGCCCTCGCAGGCTGCCGTCAGCACGTACCGGGACTACTGGGGGACCAGGGTGACGGCGTTCGACATGCAGATGCCGCATGAGAACCTCGAGGTGGTCTCCAACATCACTGTTGAGGTGCACCGGGCGGAGAAGATCCCCGCGGAAGCTGACATTGCGGGCTGGGACGTCCTGGCCTCCCCGGAGACGCTTGACGCCTTCAGCGACTGGTTGCCGCAGTCCCGCCTGAGCGGCCCGGGCGACGAAGTGCTCGGCATCATCCCGGACGTCGTGGCCGGGAAGAACCCGCACGAGGCCGCCATGGCTATTTTCGCCTGGATGCGCGGGGAGATGACCTACATGTCCGGCTCCACTGCCGTCACCACCAATGCGGAGGAGGCCTGGGGCCAGCGCAAGGGGGTGTGCCAGGACCTGGCGCACCTGGCCATCGGCGCGCTGCGCAGCTGCGGCATTCCGGCACGCTATGTCTCGGGCTACCTGCACCCGCGTTCCAGCGCCGGCATCGGCGAGACCGTTGCCGGTCAGTCACACGCCTGGCTGGAGTGGTGGGACGGGGACTGGCGCAGCTGGGACCCCACCAACCACAAACCCGCCGGGGACTTCCACGTCACCGTAGCCAGGGGCCGCGACTACCGGGACGTGCCCCCGCTGAAGGGCATCCTGTCCGGGGGAGGCGGGTCCGCCCTCAAGGTGAGCGTGGAGATCACCCAGCTGGCCTGACGGAGCCAGGTTCCCGGCCCGCGTGGCCGGGGACCTGACCGCCCGCCGTCGGCCTCTCCGCCGACGTAGCTGCAGGGTATGGCTATTCCGGGGCCGTCCTGGCGGATTGGCTGATCTGTGTCCACCAGGTCATCGGATCGGTGACTTTGAAGCGACGGCCCGTGACCGAGTCCGGGGTAATGCGGACAAACGCATCTTTGCGTCCTGACTGCCAGGGGAAAAGATAAAGCCGGGAGGTCTCCAGTACTTCCTCAGTGCTCTTCACCAGCGCGGCGGTGCCCTTGATCACTACGCTCCACGCCAGGCCCGTGTCAGGGTCCACTCCGTCCGCCTCCACGGCTACAGCGGCTTCGCCGCCGGTGGCTGCGGACAACTTGGTGCCCTGGGCGGTCCGGAAGACCATCGTGCCGCCGTCCACCGTGAAGTTAACGGGGAAGATATCCGGGCGCCCGTCCGCCAGCACTGCCAGCCTTCCCACGGACACCGTCCGCAGCAGGGCCCAGCATTCGTGGTGTTCGAGGTTCTGAACTTGGGTGGATGACTCGTTGCTCATGCCGTGAGCATACCGCCATCACCAGGGGCTGGGCTTGTAATCCTTTAGGAAGACACCGTACTGGTCCTCGCCCTTTTCACCCATGACGATGGGGTCGTACACCCTGGCCGCGCCGTCCACCAGATCCAGGGGCGCGTGGAAGCCTTCCTCCATGAGCCGGACCTTGGTGAAGTGGGGACGCTCGTCCGTGATCCAGCCCGTGTCCACGGCCGTCATCAGGATCCCGTCGGTGTCCAGCATCTCCTGGGCACTGGTGCGCGTCATCATGTTCAGCGCGGCCTTGGCCATATTGGTGTGCGGGTGGCCGGGCCCCTTGTAGGCGCGGGAGAACTGGCCTTCCATGGCGGAGACGTTCACGATGTACTTCCGCCGCGCTGTGGAGCGCCGCATGGCATCCCGGAGCCGGCTGACCAGCAGGAAGGGCGCGGTGACGTTGCAGAGCTGCACCTCGAGCATCTCGAGGGGATCCACCTCGTCCACTACCTGGGTCCAGCTGTTGATGGTGGCCAGGTCGGGAACCAGGCCGCCGGCGTCGATGGCCGTGCCCGCAGCGATCCGTTCCAGCGAGGCGGAACCGGTGGACAACGCCAGTGAGGTGACGGCATCGCCTGCAAGGACGGGGTGTTCGGTGACGCTGCCGGCAAGGGCCAGGGGGTGCTTGTCATGGGCATGGCCGAAAGTCAGCAGTTCGGGACCGCCGTTGGCCTGCTCCAGCGCTGCCGGGAGCGCCTCGTCCTCGGCATCCACCAGCGGCTTGTAGGCGTTGCCGGACCGGCGTACGGTCTGCGCCGCGTTGTTGATGATAATGTCCAGCGGGCCGGCCTCATTGAGCGAATCGGTCAACGCCATGACCTGGGCGGGATCGCGGAGGTCGATGCCCACGATGCGGAGCCGGTGAAGCCATTCGCTGCTGTCCTCCATGGCGGCGAAGCGGCGGGCTGCGTCCTTGGGGAACCGGGTGGTGATGGTGGTGTGCGCCCCATCGCGCAGCAGCCGCAGGGCGATGTACATCCCGATCTTGGCCCGGCCGCCGGTAAGCAGGGCCCGCCGGCCCGTCAGATCGGTCCGGGCGTCGCGCTTGCTGTGGCTGAAGGCCGCGCATTCCGGGCACAGCTGGTGGTAGAACGCGTCCACCTGGGTGTAGTGCTGCTTGCAGATGTAGCAGGGGCGGGACCGGATGAGATGGCCGGCGACCTTCCCCGTGGCGGACGGTGCAAGCTTGTTGCCGCGGGTCTCGTCATCGATCCGGTCAGGCGCGGCCGTGGCGGTCTGGGCGATGACGGCGCGGTCGGCTTCGGCGATGGCATCGCGCTTGGTGACCCTGCGGTGGCGCTTGACCGCCTTGAACATCTTCCCGGTGGCGCGGCGCACCGCAAGGTAGTCCGGGTGCTCCTCGTCGTAGGCGTGGATGGTGTTCAGGACCTTGAGGCAGGCCTGGATGTCCTCAGGGGTCAGATCGGGGGAGCTCATTGGGAAAATTTTACAGCGTGTGCCGCAGGCCGGGGCACCATCAGTGGTGCCCCGGCCTGCGGGTGCCTTGGACGAGTGTGGCTGCGGGTCAGGGCACCCGGGCGGCGGGAGCCGCCTCCGCGGCTGCGGCGGCATGCGTGCCGGCCACCTTGTCCGCGGCCTCGCGCATGTCCGGGTACTGCTCCGCGGCGGCCCTGATGGCGCTGGGGAGGACACTCACATGCCGGGCCGCGAGCTCCCGTTCCTCGTCACCCGGTTCCGGAACCTCCTGGCCCTTTGCCAGCACGGTGATGCCGGACTCGGTGACTTTGAACCCGCGCGCCCGGTCCAGGTCCGGGTCCAGCCCGATGGCAGCGCCCGCGGGCACCTTGACGTTCTTGTCCAGGATGGCGCGGTTGATGACAGCGCCTTCGCCCACCTGCACCTTGTCCATCAGGACTGAATCGATCACCCGTCCGCTGGTTGCCACATAGACGTCGTTCGAGAGGACCGAGCCTTCCACAACGCCGCCGGAGATCACCACGCCGTTGGCGACGATGGAATCCAGCGCCGTACCCACGGTGTTGTTCTTGCCGCGGACAAACTTGGCCGGCGGGGAAATGCTCTGCCGCGTGTAGATGGGCCACTCGGAGTTGTAGAGGTTGAACACCGGCAGCGGCGAGATGAGGTCCATGTGCGCGTCGTAGAACGAGTCGATGGTGCCTACGTCGCGCCAGTAGGTGCGGTCCCGCTCTGTGGAGCCCGGAATGTCGTTAAGAGTGAAGTCGTAGACGCCCGCTTCGCCGCGGTTGACGAAGTAGGGGATGATGTCCCCGCCCATGTCGTGCTTGGTGTCCAGGCGCTCGGCGTCCACGTGCAGCGCGGCAACCAGGGCGTCGGCGTCGAAGACGTAGTTGCCCATCGAGGCCAGGAACTGTGAGGGGTCTGCGGCGAGACCGGGGGTGCTGGCGGGTTTTTCCACGAACGCGGCGATCTTCTGGGGATCGTTCTGGTCCGTTTCGATGACGCCGAACTGGTTGGCCATATGCAGCGGCTGCCGCACGGCCGCGACCGTGGCCTTGGCGCCGCTGTTAACGTGCTGGGCAACCATCTGGGCGAAGTCCATCCGGTACACGTGGTCCGCGCCCACCACCACCACGATGTCGGGGTTGGCGTCGTGGATCAGGTTCAGGGACTGGTAGATGGCGTTGGCGCTGCCCAGGAACCAGCTCTTGCCCACGCGCTGCTGGGCTGGCACCGAAGCGATGTAGTTGCCCAGCTGGGTGGACATCCGCCAGGTCTCGGAGATGTGCCGGTCAAGGCTGTGCGACTTGTACTGCGTCAGCACCACGATCTGGAGGTAACGGGAATTCACCAGGTTGGAAAGCGCGAAGTCGATGAGGCGGTAGCTGCCGGCGAAGGGCACGGCAGGCTTGGCCCGGTCTGCCGTCAGTGGCATAAGCCTGTTTCCCTCGCCGCCGGCGAGGACAATGGCCAGGACTTTTTTTGTTAACGGCATGATGGTCGCTCCTGTACGCCTTCGTAACTCCCCAAGACAGTCCGGTACGCCCGGACTCCTTCACACTAGAACAGTTATGCGTGAACGACTACCTTGGGTCTTGTGCGAATAGACATTGTGACTAAAGAGTTCCCGCCGGAGATCTACGGTGGCGCCGGGGTGCATGTAGCGGAATTGAGCAGGGTGCTTAGTAAGCACGTTGACCTGCAGGTTCGTGCTTTCGGTGCTCCCCGTGACGCCGATTACCACGGCGCCGCCGTGACGTCCTACCAAGTTCCGGAAGACCTTGGCGGGGCCAATCCGGCAGTCCAGACCCTGGGCGTGGACCTGCGGATTGTGCCGGACGTGCAAGGCGCGGACCTGGTCCATTCGCACACCTGGTACGCCAACATGGCAGGCCATCTGGCCTCCCTGCTGCACGGAATTCCGCACGTTCTCAGCGCCCACAGCCTGGAGCCGCTGCGGCCCTGGAAGGCTGAGCAGCTCGGCGGCGGCTATGCCCTGTCCTCCTGGGTGGAGAAGACGGCCTACGAAGCGGCAGCGGCCATCATCGCCGTGTCCGAGGGAATGCGCCAGGACATCCTGCGCAGCTACCCCAACGTGGATCCGGAAAAGGTCCGCGTGGTCCACAACGGCATCGACGTGGAGCTCTGGCAGCGTGACGAAAATGACGAAGCCGTCCGCGCCCTGGGCATCGATCCCGCCAAGCCAAGTGTCGTCTTTGTGGGAAGAAACACACGCCAGAAAGGCGTCCCCTACCTCCTGCGGGCGGCCGCGAAGCTGCCTGCCGACGTCCAGCTGGTCCTGTGCCTCGGCGCGGCGGACACCCCGGAGCTGGCAGCGGAAACCGCCGCTTTGATCGAAGACCTGCAGAAGCAGCGCACAGGCGTGGTCCTCATTGAACGGATGCTGCCGCGCCATGAGCTGATCCAGGTACTCAGCCACGCCACCGCGTTCGCCTGCCCCTCCATCTACGAACCCCTCGGGATCGTCAACCTCGAGGCCATGGCGTGCGGGGCGGCAGTGGTGGCCAGCGCTACCGGCGGTATCCCCGAGGTGGTTGAGCATGGCCGCACCGGCCTGCTGGTTGACCTCGAGCAAGTGACTGACGGCACCGGCACACCCTTGGATCCGGAGAAATTCGTCAAGGAGTTCGCTGACGCCCTCACCGAAGTGGTGTCGGATCCCGAACGCGCCCGCGCCATGGGACGGGCCGGCCGGGAACGGGCTGAAAAGCATTTCTCCTGGGAGTCCATCACGGAGACCACCCTCGAGGTGTACCGGTCGGTGCTGCCCGGCCAGGCATCCCGCCGGTAGCTTCAAAGAGGGTACAACCAACGACGGCGCCGCTCCCCGTGTAAGGGGAGCGGCGCCGTCGTCATTTACAGCTTTGTCGAAGGGACTCCGCAGGATCTGCGGGCAGGTCAGCCCTTCCGGCCGGCCGCCGCCGTCCTGGCGATCAGGACCTTCTCGTCCACCGGTGCCTGGCCGTTGGCACGCTGGCTGCGGAAATACGCCCGCGCCTCGTCCTGCCGTGCCTTTTCCGCGCCGGTGGCGATGGCGGCCCGGACGTGGTCCTCGCCGTACCCGAAGGCCTCCACCAGGTCCAGGGCGTGGGGGCGGATCTTCTCCAGCAGCCGGTTGATGTACCCGCCCACGGTGCGGGCGCGCTGCATCGAGAGGCGGCCGTTCATGAGGTACCAGGACAGGTTCTTTTCAATGAGGGACAGGCCGAAGAGGTCGCGCAGCCAGGTCAGCACCTTCCTGGTTCCCGGGTCCGACACCTGGCGCAGGGCGTCGGTGAATGCCTCCCACTGAAGGAGCTCGGCGTGCGCCTGGGCGGCGTCGATGAGCTCGTTCTGGTGCCGGTTGAACAGAGCGGCGCCCTTGTCCTGCGGGAGGCGCTTGCTGCCCTTCAGCGCCGCTCCCGCCTCGGCCACCATGGTCTGCACCCTGTCCGTGAGGAGCGCGCGCTGGCTTTCCTCGTCCCGCAGCGCGATCGCGGCCTTCTGGACCGATCCTGTGTCCGCCACGAACTGGGCCACCTGGCGCAGGCCGGTGCGGTGGACCGCGGCACCTGCTGCCTGGTTCACCACGTACCGGGCCAGGACCCCGAAGTCCACGTTGCGGAATTCCTTGGCGTAATCAGCCAGCAGGCGCTTGGCCACCAACTGGAGCAGCACGGTGTTGTCGCCCTCAAAGGTGGCGTACACATCCAGGTCGGCACGGAGGGAGGCGAACCGGTTCTCGATCAGGAAACCGGCGCCACCGCAGGCTTCCCGGCATTCCTGCAGTGTGTCCAGCGCGTGCCACGTGCTCAGGGGCTTCAGTGCGGCTGCCAGGGTTTCCAGGTCCTGGCGGTCCGCATCGGTGTCATGGGCGCCCGAGAAGACGTCGTCGAACTTTTCCAGGAGCTGCTCGTGGGCAAAGCCGGCCGCGTAGGTGGCGGCCAGCCGGGTGAACAGGCGGCGCTGGTGCCGCTGGTAGTCAAGCAGGACTTCCTCTTCGGTATGAGAGGAGGCGTTGAACTGGCGGCGCTCGGTGGCGTACTGGATGGCTGCCTTCAAGGCCACCTTCGAGGCAGCGACCGCGGCGCCGTCCAGCGACACGCGGCCCTGGACCAGGGTTCCCAGCATGGTGAAGAAGCGCCGGCCGGGGCTGGCGATGGGCGAGGTGTAGGTTCCGTCGGCGTCAACGTTGCCGTACCGGTTCAGGAGGTTCGTCCTGGGGACGCGGACGTTGGTGAAGTGAAGGCGGCCGTTGTCGATGCCGTTCAAGCCGCCCTTGACGCCGTCGTCCTCGCCGCCGATTCCGGGCAGGAACTCCTTGGTGTCGGGATCGCGGAGGTCCACGTAGAAGGCATGGACTCCGTGGTTCACACCTCGGGTGACCAGCTGGGCAAACACTACGGCACCGAGGCCGTCGGTGGCGGCGTTGCCGATGTAGTCCTTCCACGCCGCCCGGAAGGGGGTGTGGATGACGAACTCTTCGGCGTCGGGATCGTAGGTCGCCGTGGTGGCGATGCTGGCCACGTCCGAGCCATGCCCGGTTTCCGTCATGGCAAAGCAGCCGGGGATGTCGAGGTTCATGATTCCCGGCAGCCACTTGGCGTGGTGTTCAGCCGTTCCCAAGTGCATCACCGCAGAACCGAAGAGCCCCCATTGGACGCCGGCCTTGATCTGGAGTGACGGGTCCGCCACCACCAGTTCCTCGAATCCTGCGATGTTTCCGCCGTGATCGTCCGAGCCGCCGAGTGCGGCAGGGAAGGCGCGGTGCACGGCTTCGTTGTCCACAAGGTATTTGAGCTGGCCAAACACCCGTGCGCGGTGGTCCGTGTGCGTCAGGCCCTCGACTTTGTGCAGTTCGGGCCGGGCCGCGAGTTCCCTGGCCTGGAGCCTGACATCGGCCCACTTGCCCAGGAGTTGGCGGCCCAGAACCTCGACGTCGACGGCGGGTGCGGGGCTCTTGTCCGGGGCGTTGGCTGCAGGGTTTGCCGCGGGGCGGAAGCCCTTGCCGGCGGGGCGGTCCACTACATCAGTCATGTCACAGTCCTTCTTTGGCGGATAACTTGGTGGTCGGTGAAGCGGGGGTGAGTTCGGGGACTATGCCCACGCACAGCCACGCCGTGATCTGGCGGGCCATGGCCTCCTGGGTCGGCTTGGTGGGGGAGTCCGGGGTGCTAAGCCATTGTTCGCCGGCGTTCCGTACAAGGCCGATGGCCGCTTTTGGCCAGTAGCCGATAACGGCTTCTCCGACGCCGCCCAGATGCGAACGCATGGGCGTGGCGATCATGTCCGCGATGGCGTCGAAGAAGTGCCCCAACGGGCCGCCTGCAGCTGCATGATGCGGGGGGCTGACCGGGTCGGCCGGAGCGTAGCTGGTGACAAACGCGTAGACGTTGGGGCTGGTGTCCGCCATCTGCAGATATGCCGACACCATTGCCAGCAACCCTTCCCGCGGTGTGACGGCGCTTTGTGCGGCTTCCCGGATGCGGTGCTGCATCTGGCTCAGGACCACTTCCCCCACGGCCTGCTGCAACCCTGCCTTGTCCCCGAAGTACCGGTAAAAGACCGACTTGGAAGTGCCTGCAGCAGTGGCGATGTCCTCCATTGAGGCGTCGCTTCCGAGTACGTGCACCGCGCGGCGGGCCTGCTTAATGAGCTCCCTGCGGCGCTCCTCCCGGTGGCTCTGCCACCGTACGGAACGCCCGTCGGAGCTTGCAGCTGACTGCAGCTCAATGGCCGAGGGGAGGGTTGTGTCCGAAAAGTTCACGATACCCAGCGTATCAGGTACGCTGGGTATCGGTAACCACAGTGACCAGAGGAGCCCTCCATGTCCATAGACGGACAGTCCACCCCCGCACCTGATGGATCAGTTTCAACAGCGGTACCGGCAACCCGCAGGGCGGTGATCGTCGGAGCCAACAGGATTCCCTTCGCACGCTCCGGCGGCGCCTATGCGAAGTCTTCAAACCAGGACATGCTCACCGCTGCCCTGGACGGCCTCATCGCCCGCTTTGGCCTGCAGGACGAACGGATCGGCCAAGTAGCCGCGGGCGCCGTCCTCAAGCACTCCAGGGACTTCAACCTCACCAGGGAGGCCGTGCTGGGTTCGGCACTCTCCGCCGAGACGCCCGTGTACGACCTTCAGCAGGCATGCGCCACAGGCCTTGAGACAGTCGTAGGGCTGGCCAACAAGATCAAGCTGGGACAGATCGATTCCGGCATCGCCGGCGGCGTCGATTCCGCCTCTGATGCGCCGGTGGTGGTCAGCGAAGGCCTTCGTGAGGTCATCCTGGACCTGCACCGCGCCAAGACGCTTCCCCAGCGCCTCCAGATCCTGAGCCGCCTGCGGCCCAAGGACCTGGCACCACTGGCCCCCGGCACGGCAGAGCCCCGCACCGGCCTGACCATGGGAGAGCATCAGGCCCTGACCACTGCTCAGTGGAAAATCTCCCGCGAAGCGCAGGACGAACTGGCCTTGAACAGCCACCACAACCTCGCCGCCGCCTACGAGTCAGGGTTCTTTGATGACCTCATGACCCCCTACCGCGGACTGACGCGTGACGCGAACCTTCGTGCGGACACCTCAAGGGAGAAGCTCGCGGGCCTCAAGCCGGTCTTTGGCCGCAACCTCGGCGCGGACGCCACCATGACCGCCGGCAACTCCACGCCGCTGACTGACGGCGCCTCCACCGTGCTGCTGGCCTCGGACGACTGGGCAGACGCCCGCGACCTGCCCAAGCTTGCAACAGTGGTCGACGCCGAGGCCGCCGCGGTGGATTTCGTCCACGGCAAGGACGGGCTGCTGATGGCCCCCGTGTTCGCCGTGCCCCGGCTCCTGGCGCGGCAGAACCTTACGTTCGCCGACTTTGACTATTTCGAGATCCACGAAGCCTTCGCCGCCACCGTCCTCAGCACGCTGGCTGCTTGGGAGGACGAGGAATTCGGTCGCTCCCGCCTGGGCTTGGAGGGTGCGTTCGGCAGCATTGACCGGACCCGGCTGAACGTCAACGGGTCCTCGCTTGCAGCAGGCCACCCCTTCGCCGCTACCGGCGGCCGCATCGTCGGCACCTTGGCCAAGATGCTCCACGCCAAGGCGGCCTCCACCGGCCGCCCCGCACGGGGCCTGGTGTCCGTCTGTGCAGCCGGCGGCCAAGGCGTCGTCGCGATCCTGGAATCTCTGTAGGGGGAGCGGCATGGCAGATACATACACGCAACTGGTCAACAGCGGCCCGGGCCGGAACCTGGCAAAGAAGCTCGGCCTGCCGCAGCCCGCCGTCTTGCGCCGCTACCAGCCCGGACAACCGCTGGCGACGGGACCCGTCGTCGTCATCGGAGACACGGCGGGGGCTGACAAACTCGCCGCCGAGCTGCTGTCCTGGGACCTTGACGTCCGCCGGCATGCCGTCCCGGCGGAAAAGTTGGGCGCCATCATCCTGGTCCTCGATGAGCTGGAGCACCCGGCGGACCTGGAAAAGCCCGTCCTGGCAGCGGCCGGTTCGCTCCGAGACCTTCGGCCCGGCGCGCGGGTCATCACCGTCTCGCGCCCGGCCGGGGAGGCGACCTCCCCCCAAACTGCAGCGGCACGGCAGGGGGTGGATGGCTTCCTCCGGTCCCTGGCCAAGGAATTGAGGGCCGGGGCAACGGGAAACGGCGTGCTCCTTGCTAACGGCAGAACGTCAACGAGCCCCAGCACGCTCGGTGCCATCAGGTTCTTCCTTTCGGCCCGTTCCGCGTTTGTGGACGGGCAGTTCCTGACCGTCTCCACCGAGCACGGCGCGCTTCCGGCCGACGCTGAACGGCCCCTGGACGGAAGAGTCGCCGTGGTCACCGGCGCAGCCCGGGGGATCGGGGCCCAGATTGCCCGGACCATGCACCGGGACGGTGCCACGCTGATACTGGTCGACATTCCGGCGGCAGGCGACCAATTGGCAGCCGTGGCCAACGAGGTGCGGGGCACCGCCCTGCAACTGGACATCACCGGCGACGATGCTGGACACCGCATCCTTGAGCACGCAGTGCAGCGGCACGGACGGCTCGACATCGTGGTGCACAATGCAGGTGTTACCCGGGACAAGCTGCTGGCCAACATGGACCACGCGCGGTGGAACTCTGTGATCAACATCAACATCGCCGCCCAGCTTCGGATCAACGAGGCACTGTTGGAATCCGGGCACCTCGGCCCCTCACCGCGTATCGTTTCAGTTGCGTCTACCAGCGGCATCGCCGGGAACAGGGGGCAGACCAACTACGCCGCATCCAAGGGGGGAGTCATGGGAATGGTACGTGCCACCGCCCCGCTGTTCGCCTCCCGCGGCGGCACCATCAACGCCGTGGCCCCCGGTTTCATCGAAACTGAAATGACGGCGCGCATTCCCTTTGCCGTGCGGGAAGTGGCGCGGCGGCTGAACTCGCTCCAGCAGGGCGGCCTTCCGTCCGATGTGGCGGAAACCATCGCGTTCCTGGCCAGCGACGCTGCGGGCGGAATCAACGGGGAGGTGCTGCGGGTGTGCGGTCAGAACCTGGTGGGGGCATGACCCTCCAGCAACCCATGGTCCTGGCCGAGATGCCGTCCCTGTCCAAGCTCTACGTCAACGCTGCGGCCCAGGCTGCGCGCCGCCGGCTCCTGGGAACCCACGACTCAGCGGTCCTCCCGGCTGAGAGCCACGAAGTCCGCGGTGTCACGGTGGACGTAGGCAACCTCACGGCCTACCAGCACCTCATCGGCGAGACGGCCAGTGACGTGCTGCCTGCCGGCTTCATCCACGCCATTGCCTTCCCCCTGTCCATGAGCGTCATGAACCGGGACGACTTCCCGCTGCCCCTGCTGGGGATGATCCACCTCAGCAACCGCGTGGAGCAGGGTTCGCCGCTGGTCTTCACTGACGTTCTGGACATGACCGCCAGGGCTGAAAACCTCCGCGGGCATCGTGCAGGCACGCAGGTGGATCTCGTCGCCGAAGTGCGCCGCAGCGGCTCCGCCGACGTGCACTGGCGCGGGGTGTCCACCTATCTGGCCAAGGGCGTGTTCCTGCCGGGGATCGATAAGCCCACGGCAGCCGCGGAAAGGCCGGAGTTCACGGCGCCGGATCCAACGGCCTTGTGGCACCTGGGCGTGGACACCGGCCGTGCCTACGCCGCCGTGTCCGGTGACTTCAACCCCATCCACCTGAGCGTCCTCTCGGCCAAGGCCCTGGGCATGCGGCGGTCAATCGCACACGGCATGTACCTGGCCTCGCGTGCACTCGCGGATGTGGGCCCCGCCCGGGGTGATTCCTTCACGTGGACCGTGGACTTCGAAGCACCCGTCTTCCTGCCATCCCGGGTGGCACTGGAGATCGAAACGGGGCAAAGCAGCTCCGGGGCGTGGAAGCACTCCCGCTTTGTCGCATGGAGTCCGCGCTCAGGGCGCCGCCATTTCAGCGGGAGCGTTTCCGCCCTCTGATTCCCGCTGCGGGCGGTCCGGCTCAGTCTCTGGGCCGGACCGCCCGCAGGATCCGGTGGAGGCTCAGCAGGACGGATTCGGACGCAGGGACTGTTCCCTCCGCAGCCGGCCTGCCGGCAGTGGCGGCCATGCAGGCTTCCACCGCAGCTTTGGCCTCATCGAAGGCATCCTTCCGGTCCTTTTGGTCCCCCTCGTTGTGGACCGACAGCAGCTTGCCGGTTGAGGTGACCGCGTCCGCCAGCGGTCCGTTGTCCTGCAGCGGAATGGCGTACGGCGCATCATCCTCGTAGATCACATCGGACAGGACGTCCGTCATGTCCTGGATGTGGAAGGTAACGCGTTCCAGGTTCTGCAGGTCGCGGTAGTCCTGGTCAATATCGCGCGGGTGCAGCTTCCGGCGCGGGTTGGCCCTGCGGCTTGCGTCCGCTTCCTTCACCAAATGGCGCACTGACCGTGCCGCGTCAGCCAGTTCATCCGACCTGCGTGACCAGTCTTCGTGTTCGGGGGGCCACTTTTCCTTCAGGGCTGCACCCATATCTGTGAGCTGCCGGCCAAGGGCCTGGCGCAGGTCTGCCATGCTGGAGGCAGCGGCGTTGAGGTGCAGGGGCGGAAAGAGCAGGAAGTTCACGGCGATGCCCACCGCCACCCCTGCGGCCATTTGCACCAGGTATCCGTACGAAAAATCTTCGGCATTGCTGCCACCGACCAGCAGAACCAGCAGGGCCGCCGTCGGAATCCAATCACTGCCTGAACCGATCCCCGGCAACCCACCCAGCAGGACGCCCACGCCCATGAACACGGCGACTGTCAGGGGTGAGGGCGCGCCGATGCTCACAAGGAGGAAGGCAAGGCCGATCCCCATCGCCAGCCCCGCCAGGGCCTGCGCCCCCTGCTTCACGGACCCGGCGACATTGTGGTACATGGCCACCAAGGCACCCAGCGGCGCATAGTACGCGTAGTGCGAGGCGGCGCCCGGCATGAGGGGCGCGATGGCGAACGCGAGCCCTGCGGCTACGGCCGCTTTCCCTGCCAGTTGCAACCGCTGTGCCGCGAAAGCAGCGGAGAGTCCCGCCACTGACTGTCTAAGAAGTTGGGTCCCCCGAGCCCACCGTGCATCCGGCCGTGCCTGAGTATTGCCCATCCGGACAACACTAGGGCCGGGCGTGCGTCAGGACAAACCTGCTGTTGAGCGCCTCACTGCGGCGGCCAGGCGGTGGGCCCGGCCCGGAGTGCGCCCCTCTTCCGCACGCCGGGGGATGTAACCGAAGCTCAGGCCATAGGACGGGTCGGCGAACCCAAGAGCCGCGTTCGCGCCCTCGTGGCCGAAGGCGCGGTGGCTGCCGAAGTTCCGCGAGGGGTGCGGTTTCATGAAGACGACGGCGAAGGCATTGTCCAGCCCGGAGGACCGGTCCAGTCCCCACACCTGCTCCCGGGTCATTGCCGTGATGGTGTCCGTCGTGAGGAACGGCTCAATGCCCTGGACGCCGGTGGTCGACGCGGCGTACAGGCGGGCCAGGCCGTCAGCAGAGCCCACGCCGCCGGCGGCAGACATGCCGGCGGCCCGAACGGACCGGATGTTCGGCAGTTCCATGATGCTACTGACCGGAGCGTTGCTGTTGAGGCCCTCGAGGCTGAGGGGGTCCACCCACGGCTGGTTAGGCTCCTCCTCGTAGAGGACGTCCCGGTACCGCGAATCCAGGTCCTCGGGAAGGCCAAGGAAGAAATCCACTTCCTGCGGTTTGCGGATCCTCCGCTCATAAACCTCCTGCAGTGCCTCGCCTGTAGTCCGGCGGCACAACTCCTCCATCAGGATCCCAATGGTGAGCGCGTGGTAGCCGAACTGCCGCCCAGGCTCCCAAGCGGGAGCAGCGGCGGCGAGCCGGGCGGCGGCCCGGGCTGTTGTGAGCTCGTCGATAGCGAAGCCGCCCTCAACGCCCAGAAGGCCGGCCTGATGGGACAGTGCCTCCCTGACCAGCAGCTTGTCTTTTCCATGAGTTGCGAACTCGGGCCAGTAATGGGCCACTGCCTTGTCCAGGTCCAGAACGCCATCCTGCACAAGGAGGGCGATAACCATGGCGGCAACCCCTTTCGAACAGGAATACGCGCCGGTCAGGGTGTCGGCCGTCATGTCGGGTCCACCGGTCAGGCGCACTACCGGCACGCCGTGGTGGTAGGCAGCCAGTTGCGCGCTGTAACGGGAATCCTCTTCGAGAAGGGACTCGAACAGGGCCAGGACGTTTTCGTATCCCGGCGCCACAAAGCCCAGAGAAGTCTGCATGCCTGCCAGTGTAAAAGGAAAGCGATTTCCTTGCAGCGACTAAGGTTCTTTTGTGGCGCCGTGTCCCGGCGCCACTTCCTCACCCTGGCGAACGGGCCCGGGAGGGGTGCCGTCGCCGAAGGGGCGCCCGCCCAGGGATTCGCGGCCATGCTCTTCCAGCCAGCCGCTGAGATCGGGGCCCGCGGGAACAATGCCGGTGGGGTTAATATCCTCATGCACGATGTAGTAATGCCGCTTGATCTGCACGAAGTCGATAGTGTCCCCGAAACCCGGCGTCTGGAACAGGTCCCGCGCGTAACCCCAGAGGTTGGGCATTTCGCTCAGTTTCTGCCGGTTGCACTTGAAATGTCCGTGATACACGGGGTCGAACCTCGCCAGTGTTGTGAACAGCCGCACGTCCGCCTCGGTAATCGTGTCGCCCACCAGGTAGCGCTGATGCGACAGCCGGTCCTCAAGCCAGTCCATCGCGGTCCACAGTCGCTCATACGCTGAGTCGTAGGCCTCCTGCGAGCCGGCGAACCCGCAGCGGTAGACGCCATTGTTGACCTCGGTGAAGACCCGCTTGTTCACCTGGTCAATCTCGTCGCGAAGGTGCTCAGGGTAGAGCTGAGGTGCGCCCGGCCGGTGGAACTCCGTCCACTCAGTGGAGAAGTCGAGGGTGATCTGGGGAAAGTTGTTCGTTACTACTTCGCCGCTGTGCACATCCACGATGGCGGGCACGGTGATGCCCCGCGGGTACCCGGGAAAACGCTTGAAGTACGCCTCCTGCAGGCGTTCGATTCCGAGGACCGGGTCCACGCCGCCGGGATCAAGATCGAAGGTCCAGGACCGGGCGTCGTGGGTGGGACCGGGCTGGCCCAGTGAAATTGCCTCTTCCAACCCCAGCAGCCTGCGGACAATGACTGTTCGGTTTGCCCAGGGGCAGGCCCTGGCGGCGATGAGGCGGTAACGCCCGGCCTCCACCGGCCATCCAGGCTCACCGTTGCTGCCGGGAGCTGCATCCCTGGTGATCCGGTCTTCGATGTAGTTGGTGTCACGGGTGAATTCCGCCCCGCCGGTTACATAGGCTCCGCGGGTGCTGTGCCCGTTCGTGCCGCCGGTCGCTGTCTGGGTGCTGTCCGTTTCCTGGCTCATCCCACCAGCCTATGCGTCGCCGTTCCCGTTCAGGCCCCTGTCAGCAGGATTATCGAAATTGGCTGCCATGCCACCAACCACGACCCCGCAACCACGAGTGTGAACAAGGCGATCCAGATGCCTGACGGGACCGACGTTGCGCGGTACAGGAGGTAGGCATCGGAGCTGCCGAGGCGGTCCCTTCGGCGGAGGTGGACGTTGGTGAGTTTGAGCAGGTCGCGGACGCCGGCCACCAGCAGTGCCAGGCCCAGGATGACGTCCACGTGTCCCACCACCGAACCCGGTGCGAGGAATGTCAGGGCAGCCGCGCCGGCGATGGCGGCGATGGTGATCGCGAAGCCCGCCAGGTTGCGCAGGAACACCAGGGAGATGGCCAGGACCAACGCACTCCCGGCCATGGCGGCGGGGCCCCAGCCGCTGAGCCCGCACCACACGAAGGCGGCTCCAACCATCGCTGGCACCGGGTAGCCCCAAAAACACGACCAGGCAGCCGCCACCCTGCTCCGGCTATACGTAGTGGTGGTCCCTGAATGGTCAAGCCTGAGCCGGATTCCCGACAGCTGCTGGCCGGAGGTTACGGCAGCAAACGCATGGCCCAACTCATGGGTGGCAGTGGCGAGGAGACCGAAGTAGCGCCAGCTGCGGCGGGGGATGGACAGGGCGACGGCGGCGGCCAGGGACAGCAGCATCTCAATCCATGTGACGGTGGGCGCCTCTGTTTGGGTAAAGGCCGCGCTGAATGCGTTCCATATGCTGGCGGAACTATCCACCGTTGCCTCCTGGCTGCCGGGCTGAAGCGGGGAGTGCCGGCGTCGTAAGTTTTGTGCCCAACGATACAAACCTGGGCTGGGTGAACCCTTAAACGCGAAAGGCACGCCTGGTGCGGCGTGCCTTTCGGACAAGGCGGGGCATTCCTGCCCCGGAATTCTTGCTGACTAGCCTTCGCACTCGGTGCAGTAGCTGTGTCCGTCCTTCTGCCGGGCAATCTGGGACCGGTGGCGGACCAGGAAGCAGGAGTAGCAGGTGAACTCGTCCTCAGCCTGCGGGATGACCTGGACTACGAGTTCCTCTGCGACGAACTCGCCGCCAGGGACGCCGGCGCCGTCCAGTCCGTCAGCCTCGTCCAACTCCTGCACAACACTGCGGGCGTCGGGAGCATTCGCTGACTGGAGCTGCTCGAGGGAGTTGTCCTGCGATTCCTTGACGTCGGAACGCAGTTCATCGTAATCGGTTGCCACTTTGGGTGCTTCTCTTTTCTTTGATGGGCTGTCGGGTATGAAACGTACAGCATCAGGCCGCTATTCCCCAATAAGGAGCGTAGATCCGGCGCCGATTGGGTAAAGGTTCAAAGGAGCGGCCGCAGGTTTGTCACCGCAGTGCGGCTGCATGGGCAGTGGAGGGACGGCCGGTTGCTGTTCCCTCCGCGTGACGGAAGGGGCAGATTTTGGAGCAACTCACCGCAGAGTTCGGCGGTGCCGGACAAGTCGGCGTGGGAGTCGGCCCGGTGCTGGAGAAGTTCAACGCAGTGTCCAGGATCGTCGTCCTGCGCGGGGGAGGGCTGGGTGACCTGATCTTTGCGATTCCGGCAATGGCTGCGTTGAAGGCAGCCTACCCCGCAGCAACGATCACCCTGCTGGGCACGCCGGTCCACAAAGGGCTGCTGGAGGCGCTGAAGAGCCCGGTGGACGAAGTGGTTGTCCTGCCCTTCGCGGAAGGGGTCCGTCCCGGGGAAGAGGATCCGGAGGAACTGGAGCGGTTCTTTGCACAGATGCGCAGGCGGAACTTCGACCTCGCGGTGCAGGTCCACGGCGGCGGGCGGTATTCCAACCCGTTCCTGCTGCGCCTGGGGGCACGCCACACGGTGGGCACCAGGACAGCCGACGCCGCAAGCCTGGAACGCACCATTCCTTATCTCTACTACCAGCACGAACCGCTGCGGGCACTGGAAGTGGCCGGGTTCGCCGGCGCCTTTCCGGTTGACCTTGAGGCCCGGTTGGCACCGGCCGATGGAGGCGGTGCCCCCGACGCTGCCGACGGCGACGCCGGCCAACCGCTGGTGGTGATCCACCCCGGCGCCACCGACCCCCGCCGTCGCTGGCCCGCCGCGAAGTTCGCCGAACTCGCCGCCACATGCGCCGCTGACGGGTCGCGGGTGGTCATCATTGGCGATAGCAGTGAGCAGGACCTGGCTGAGGGAATTGTCGCGCAGGCAGCGTCAGCGGGTGTTCGCTCCGCTGCCGGCGCGCTGAATATGGCCGGGTTGGTGGCGCTGCTGGCAAAAGCGGACGTTGTGGTGGCAAACGACAGCGGCCCCCGCCACCTTGCCCAGGCGCTTGGCGTACCCACCGTGGGGATTTTCTGGGCGGGCAACGTGATCAACGCCGGCGCGCTGGGCAGGAGCCTTCACCGAGTGCACGCCTCGTGGGTAACAACCTGCCCCACGTGCGGCATCGATGTCACCCAGGTGGGCTGGACGGCCCCGCGCTGTGCCCACGATGACTCTGTGGTTGCCGGCATTGCCGTGCACGATGTCTACGAGGATGTCCGCAGCCTTACCGCCACGAAGTTTGCGAAGCAGGACGCATGAGCGGCACTGGAACTGCAGTGGAATCCGGCGATCTGATTCCTGCCGACGGAAAACCGGAGCTGCTGGTCCTGCGGGCCTTGAAACTTGGGGACCTGCTGGTGGCGGTGCCGGCCCTCAAAGGCATCCGGCGGGCATTCCCGGACCACCGACTGCGATATGCAGCCCAGGGCTGGTTGTCGGAGGCTCTGGGCCTGGTGGGTGGTTATGAACTGCTGCCCACGCACGGCCTTGACGAACCGCTGGCGATGGAAGCGGGCGTGGTGGACGTGGCCGTCAACCTGCACGGCAGCGGGCCGGAGAGCCAGGGCCGGATTGAGGCGCTAAAGGCCCGACGCACCGTAAGCCACAAAAGTGAACTGCGGGACGGGCCGCCCTGGCGGCCGGAACTGCACGAGCGCGAACGTTGGGTAAGGCTCGTGGAGTGGCATGGCATAGAGGCGGACCCGCTCGATGTGCAGCTGAACACGCCGCACGTGCCCAGTCCTGTCCCCGGCGCCACTGTCCTCCACGTGGGGGCAGCGTACGGGAGCCGGCTGTGGCCTGCGGAGCGTTTTGCTGCGGTGGCAGCGGCGCTCGCAGAGGCCGGGCACCAGGTGGTGTTCACCGGCGGCACGTCGGAACGGGAACGGGCCGCGGACGTGTGCCGCCTCGCGGGACTCCCCGGTACCGCCGTGCTGGCCGGTGTGCTGGGCCTTGGCGAATTCGCAGCCACCATCGCTGCCGCCCGCCTGGTGGTTTCGGCTGACACGGGGGCCGCTCATCTGGCATCCGCGTACGGGACTCCGTCGGTGGTGCTCTTCGGGCCGGCGCCTCCCGAGATCTGGGGTCCGCCGCCCGGCCCGCATGTGGTCCTGACCCGGGCGGACCTTCGGCGCGGGGACACGTTTGCAGCACAGCCTGACCCTGCCCTGCTTGCGGTCCAGGTACCCGATGTCATGGCTGCCGTCAGGGAGCTGGGACTGCTCTAGACACTGTGGATCTGCGGCATTTGATGTGGTCCCGCAGGGTTGGAGTATGCCCCTTGCGGCCTAAACTTGGTGCATGAGCACTGAGCTGGAAATCGCCTTGGTGTTGGGGACGGCGTTCTTGTGGATTACCGTGACGCTGACCATTTTGTCGGCCATTGACCGCCCCGAAAGGAAAGCGCGGCGCCAGGAACGGCGCGACATCCGGATGGAGAAGCGGCGGATTGAGTATCGACCGGTCGCTGCGGGTTCCCACCCCCAGGGACGGACCCGGCATGCCCGGGCCCGGAGGCTGCACCCGCACTGACGACGACGGGACTGCCCCGGGGGCGTCGCCGCGGTGCACCCGGGGGCGCCTGCCCGCTCTGGACAGGCGCCGCCGTCGGAGCCTTGCTGCCGTGCGCTGCCGCACGTGCCCGGGCCGTTGCCCGTCCCGGCCTTTGCGCGTCAAGTCTTGACGACTTTCTCCGCAACCCTGACACTTTCCCGATGGGAGTAAGCGAAGAGTTGCGTGCGCTGGCTGACGTGGTGGACCGGCTTGCGGTGAAGTTCCCCGCCCTGCCCCGGGAACACATCGAAGACGTGGTCCAGCAGGAGCACAGCCTGCTGGACGCAGGCAGGGTCCGCGTGTTCATCCCGGTTCTGGTCGAGCACGCTGCCAGGGACCGCCTCTCACACTGACCGCCGGCGTGCGGTATCAGGGCGCCGGGGTGATGTCGATGAGCACCTTCCCGATCGTTTCCTGTTCCACAGCATCGTGGGCTGCGGCGGTTTGCTCAAGCGGGAAGCGCGTCAATGGGAGTCCATGGTCGTCGCCAACCCGCAGCGCCCCGGCAGCGAGCGCATCGGCGACGGCAGTCACGGCATGCTGCTTCTGCTCGTCCGTCACGGTGTAGGTAAGGATGAACTGATAGCGGACGTTCTTGGTCATGCTTTCGCGGATGGGAACGTTGAGCGATTCTCCCGGGTTCGCCGCGTACACCGCAACGGTGCCGCCGGGTTTGAGCACCTGCAGGTCCGTCTCTATGTTCGCCGGCGCGTTGACGTCCACGATGGTGTCAACGCCGTCCGGGGCTGCTTCCCGAACGGCTCGAACCACATCGTCCGTCCGATAGTTGATGACCACGTCCGCGCCGGCACGGCGGGCAAGTTCTGCCTTCCGGTCCCCGCTGACGGTAGTGATGATGGCGGCTCCGGCCCACCGCGCGAGCTGGATGGCCGCGTGCCCCACGGCCCCTGCACCTCCCGTGACCAGCACGGTCCGCCCCGCCAGGGCTCCGGGGAAGAGTGTGGCCGGCCCGTCTTCGTTGGACGTCAGGGCCCGGTGCGCTGTCAGCGCGGGGATCCCCAGTGAAGCACCCGTATCGAAGGATTCGGCTTCGGGCAGCGCCACGACCTTGCGGGCGGGTACGACGACGTACTCCTGCGCCGTGCCTTCGTTGCCGCCCCAGGCGACATCCCAGAGCCACACGCGGTCGCCCTCGTTGAGGCCGTTAACCCCAGGTCCCACCTGATCGATGACGCCGGCCCCGTCCTGGTTGGGAACCTTAGGAGCGGCCAGCGATTTGCTTCCGCTGCCGGACCGTGACTTCCAGTCAGTGGGGTTGACTCCGGAGACCACGAGGCGGACCCGGACCTCGCCGGCACCGGGGGCTGTCAGCGGCTTGTCCTGCAGCTTCAGAACAGATGAGGGACCAGTTGCTTCGTACACGATTGCTTTCACGTCTTCTCCCACGTCCGTTTGTCTTTGCCGTTGCCACTCCAACCTACCGTTGGTGCAGGTAATGCCTCAGGGGTTGCGGGCTGCGTCCGGGTCTGTGGGCGCCTCGCGGCGCCGTTTGTCGATGAGTTCCTTTGTACGTACCAGGCGCAGGAGGGTTACCAGGATGATTCCGCCGAGCACATTGAACAGCAGGGTGTAGCCGAACCAGCCCAGCCATTGCGTGTAGCTGATATCCGCACCCGAGTGGATGGCGGCGAAGATCAGCAGGGAGTCCAGGATTGAGTGGAAGAGCGGCAGCGCGGCGAGCAGGAATCCGCCGATCACGGTGGCCGCAATGCGTGCCACGTCATTGTCCGTGCCCTGTTGCATCCTGCTCATGAGGGTGATGGTGCTTCCGCCCAGGACTGCCAAGGCAATGGACTGCAGGTTGAGGGGGGCGTCGGTGAAATGGTGGGCACTTTCGCTCACTACTGTTGACCACTCGGGGAATGCCACCATGACGATCCAGACGAAGATCCATCCGCCCACGAGGTTGGAGACGAGCGTTCCTCCCCAGAGTTTTGCCAGTTGGGTGAAGCTTGCTTCCTTGGCAGCCACCGCGGCCACCGGCATCAGGAAGTTCTCCGTGAACAACTCGCTGTGCGCCAGCAGGAGGGCGATGAGTCCCATGCTGAAGGCCAGGCCCGCAATCAGGTGGTTGCCCGTTTCATGAAGCACGGCCAGGTAGGCCATGATGCCCAGCCCCACCTCGAATCCGCCGAAGATGCCGGTGACCAGAATGTTCCGCATAGTCCGATGCAGCCGCTCGGCGCCCTGGCCAACCGTCCTGTCAAAGGACTCCTTCAGGTCATGCTCCAGTGGGGCGTCCGACTCTCCCAGTTCGCGCCGTCGTTCTTCGCTCATGTGTCTCTCCACTGCTGCGCCTGCCCGGATGTTAAGGGCTAAGTACCCGCACCAGCCGCTAATCAGCAGGGGGCCGCGGCAAAAGCCGGACGGAGCTGGAAAAGAGTGCGGCTCAGGCTGTGTCACGAGCCGGATGGAGGGGCCAGGCGAAGATGCGGGACTAAAGGGGGAAACGAGGGCATGAAAAAAGCGCACCCCGTTCGCTGGTGCGCTTTTCCATGACCGCTTCTCAATCCTTGAAAGCGTCCTTGACCTTTTCGCCGGCCTGCTTCAGGCCGCCTTTTGCCTGGTCGGCCTGGCCTTCAGCCCGCAGGCTCTCATCGCCAGTGGCGTTGCCGGCAGCTTCCTTGCCCTTGCCGCCGGCCTTTTCGGCAGCGTTTTCAATCTTGTCGCCCAATCCCATGGTGTTACCTCCTCTGGTTCGGCAGCCGTTCGCATCGGCTTTCAACATCATAAGCATGCTTAGGATCCGTTTTTCAACCCCCCATGTTTCCGGCTAGAAGCGTGCGGTGCCGCGGAGGCCGCGGGGACGACCGTCCGGGTCCACGATGAGCCGGTAAACCGGATCGGCCCAGAGTCGGTGGAGGGGAGGGACCGGCTGTGGATTGTGGTGGCGCACCTGCCCGGCGGGGCGCGGCGATCGCCGTCCGTTGCGGTGCCACTGGTCCAGGTTATCGGCTCTTTTGTTCCACAGCTCCAGGCCTGACCCGTCCGCCTGCAGCTGGGGGTCGTTTTCGTCCAGTCCGAGGTGTTCAGCCCAGAGCTGGAGCCGCAGCTGCCGGGCGAGAGGGCCGGGCTGCGGGGCACCTGCTCCTGAACGCGGCCCAGCGCTGGCGGAGGTGTCGACGACGGCGCAGGTGAGCTCGCTGTCCGTCGTCCAGGACCGGCGGTTGAAGTTGTCTGATCCGCACGTGAACCAGGTGTCATCGATGATGCAGACCTTGGCGTGGACATAGATGGGAGTCCCTTCCCTGTTCTCCAGGTCGAACACCCCCACCCTGTCCGGTGCCGCCCTCCGGAGCATGCCGATCGCCCGCAGTTGTCCCAAACGCCTGGGCGCCCCGCCGAGGGAGCCATCGGAATCCGGGTATCTGGGCACCACTATGATCACACGAAGGCCAGGACTGCCTCTGAGCGCCGACGCAATTCCCTCTGCAACCTCAGTCGACCAAAGGTATTGGTCCTCGATGTAGATGAACGAGCGGGCACGTGCAAATGCCTTTGCATAGGCCCGGGCAATGCTTCGTTCGCCGTGCGGTGCAAACGGGAAAGGCGGATGCTTCAAGCCATAGGTTCGCAGCAGTTGCACGGCATGCGGGCCGGCCGGTGGCGGCGGGGGTGCGGTCTCCGGAAGCGGTTTGGGGTGGCGCGGCATGCGGGCCAGGCGCTGCAGCAACATCCGGTAGGGTGTGTGCCGGTCCAGCGGGTGGGGGTCATTCCAGCGTTCCGCGAAGACGGCCAGCACGTCTGCGACCACTGGACCACGCAGTTCCAGGGCGGCGTCGTGCCACGGAGGCTTCTGCCCGTAGCGGGAGTCCATTTTTACCGCCTGCGGATCCCCGGCATGGCCCGCGTCATCACGGCGGCTGTGTGAGAGGTCGATACCGCCGACAAAGGCAACGTCCCGCGAGGAGTCCTCACGACGGCGGATGACCACCAGCTTTTGGTGATGGGAGCCGAAGAGGCGCACCCGCTGATCCAACAGCGCCTCCCCGCCGGCATCGTTGATTTGCCGGCTGAGCAGTTCGTTGGAGCGGCCGCTGATGGGGGCTGATATCCGTTCCCCGTGGGACCTCCAGACCAGGCCCCGTACTTCCACTCCTGACTTGGCCAGCCGCGCAAGCAACGAACCGATTGAGGCGCCGCCTTCTTCCAGCTGCTCGTCGGCGTCGCCCCTCCAGTCGGTGAACCAGACCCTGTCTCCCGCCTGCAGGCCGCACAGTTCCTCGCGCAACCGGGCAAAGTAGGTTGCGCCATGAACCAGGGGACGGACCAGATTGCCTTCGGACCAGGACCCTGCCCCTGCACCGCCCGCCTGGATTTCAGACGCCGGATTTCCCCGCTCGTTGCTGTTCAGGAACCATTCGCCAACCGTGCCGTCCACTCGGCGCTCCTTTCGGGCTCGGGGAGACCGGGCCACTTGGGTACCAAACTAGCCTACGGCCGGCCCCAAAGCCGGGTGTCCTATAGAAAGGGCTGGCAGCCAGGAGCAGCAGCGCGCGGGCCTTCCGCGGAATAGGCTTGTCAAAAATCACCCATACTCCACACAAGTGAGGCAGAGCCATGTCAATGAAGGACAAGCTGAAGAGTGATGTTGTGGTCCACATGAAGGCCGGCAACAGGATCGCCCTGACCACAGTGCGCAACGTCCTGGGGGAAATCGAAACGCGGGAGAAATCAGGCAAGACTCCCGTGGAGCTCGATGACCTTCAGGTCACTGCGTTGCTGCAGAAGGAGGCCGCCAAGCGCCGTGACACGGCTGCCACCTATTCAGCGGCAGGCCACGGCGAACGGGCACAGGCGGAGATCGCCGAGGCGGAGGTGATCGAAGCCTATCTGCCCAAAGCCCTGACCCGCGCGGAAGCGGAAACCATCATCGACGAGGTCATCGCGGAGCTGAAGGCGGACGGCACGGAACTCACCATGCGCTCCATGGGTGCGGTTATGAAGTCGGTGACCCCTAAGATCGGCGGCCGGTTCGACGGCAAAGCCGTCAGTGACATTGTCAAGGCACGCCTGGCATGACCCTCCTTCCCGCGGAAATAACGGACCTTAGCCCCTATATCGACGATGGCTCCGCAAGGTGTACTGGTGCTTGGTAAGGGCATAAGGGCCCATTGCCAACCAGGCACTTCGCCACCCAAGCACGGAGACATTGTTTACCCATGAACCTCAAAGACCGTTGGGATCGCCTTGACCGCGCCACACAGGAGTGGCTCATCGACAACCCGGGGTGCCAGCTGCTTCCCCGAACCATCACGACGGTAATCTCCAAGGAATGCGGGGAAGACCTCGCAACCGGGCAGCACGGCCAGGCGCTCGTATCCCGTGAGGATCAGGACTTTATCCGGTCCAAGATGTACAGGGGCAGCGGGGGTGCGGCCGCCGAATAACCGGCGGCGATTACGTGGCAGGCGCTCGCGGGAGTCGATCACGATGCCACCTTCCCCGGGGCAGGCCCCGAAAGGAAGTAGCCGTGCCGGCCACCAAGCCCGGGATGACGGGATGAGGCACTGGGCCACCATGCATCCCGCACTGCGCGCGGTCCTGGTCGGCGGGGCAGTCTGCGCCGTCATCCTGGTTGCCGGTGTGATCGCCGGCAACCCCCTCGAGGATGCGGTCGCCAACGCGGTTTTTTATGGTCTGGCCTTCGGTGGTGTCCTCTTTTTCAGGTCGCAGTCCTTTCGCGCATCGGCCGGCAGGCCACACAAGGACGGCCGGATGCCCGTGTACCTGCGGTACCCAAACGCTCTGCCTGGATCCTTGCACGCGCACTGGGAGATAGGTGTGGCGGCCCTTGGGCCGGGTCGGATCGACTTCCAGCCGGCCATGTACGACGAGTCGATACAGAGCGGCCATAGCAAGGCACTCAGCGCGCTCAGCATCCTGTCACCGCCACGGCCGGCGCACCACATAGACACCAGGCAGGGTGTGCCGCATGAATTCCAGATCATCGCCCTGCAATCCCGCGCCGGGGTCATAGAGATTGCGGCCAGCCCCGAATCGGTCCAGGCCATCCAGGACTCCATTAGCTTGGGATAACGGCGCTACGGCAAACAGCTCGGGTGGAGAGCTTGGTTACATTTGCCCGGCCGTCGGATTGACCAGGTGGTGGACGGGGTACATTCGGTTGCGACAGAGCCGGTTGAGCGGCGGAGCCCGGATGGCGGGAGTTGTACGAGATGTCGCGGCGGTTGACAAGGCCCGTCTATGGAATGCTTTCCGTCCGCCCCGCAACGAACGACCACCTTGCCGCCGTCAGGGTGGGCGTCAGTGTGGCAGTCCCGTTGGCCGCCCTGCTTTTCGCGGGGCGCCCTGACCTGTCTATTTATGCTGTGTTCGGTGCCTTCACCGGAATGTACGGCCGCGACGAGCCCCACCAACTGCGGCTTTACCACCAACTGACCGCGGCGGTGCTGTTGACTGCCGGCGTTGCGACGGGTGCGGTGCTCTCTGCGGTCCACGCCGGGTCCTGGATGTTGGTGCTGGTGGAATCACTGGCTGCGGGGATCGGTTCGTTGGCGGCAGACCGGGCGAACCTGAAGCCCGTCGGGCCCTTCTTCGGCATCTTCGCCCTCGGTGCCTGCGCGTCTGTTCCTCCGATCGCTCCGGTCTTGGTCGTGATCGGTGTCGCAGGGGCCTCTGCGATGTTCTCGGTAGCGGTCGGAGTGGCAGGGTGGGTGCGGCGCCGCGCTCCTTGGCGGGCAGGGGTGCGGCGGGTAGCCCCGTCGCTGCGGGGCGCCCGCCTCCGGGTGGCATTGATCCATGCCTCGGCATACGTCCTTGCCGTCGGCGCCGCAGGAGCAGCAGGTCAGCTTACCGGGGACGGCCACGCCTACTGGGCCATGGCTGCTGCCGCCGTACCACTGGCCGGCGCCGACTTTGCGGGCCGTATCCGCCGCGGGCTGCACCGCATCCTGGGAACGTTCGTCGGTCTCGGCGTCACCGCGCTGATCCTGTCCCAACAACCCGGCACGGCGCTGCTCGTCTTGTTCATTGCCGCCCTGCAGTTCCCCACGGAATTGTTCATGACGCGGCACTACGGCATTGCGTTGGTGTTTTTTACCCCGCTGATCCTGATCATGACCGTGCTGGCCCATCCGATGGAACCGGGAGTCCTGATCGCGGACCGGGGACTGGAAACCTTGGTAGGTGCAGTGATTGGCATGGCGGTGGCAGTCCTGGTCCTTGGCCGCGGCAGGACGCGTCCCCACTGACAGGGACGAGGCAGGAACACAGGCAGGACTGCTAGGCCAGGCGGGTCGCTTCTAGTACATGATGCCGGCGCCGGAAGGTCCCCAGTGGATAACACCGTGCTGGAAGTTCTGGGCGACATTGCCGTCAGGGCCGGTCGGGTACTCACCGCTTGTCGGGAACCCGAGCGGCCCGCCCGGGCCGCCAGCGCCGCGGTACAGGCTGCCGATGCCGCCGAAGACGAAGCGGCCGCCGACGCCGGGCAACCAGGTGATGAAGCCGCCCTGGTAGCTCTGGTAGACGCCCCCGTTGGCAGGGAGCTCTCCGGATGACGGGTAACCCAGGACACCGTTCTCGTAGCCGGTGGCGGCCCAGGTGCTGCGGATCCCGCCGATGGAGACCTGGGTCCCGGTTGCCGGTGAATACAGCAGGGCCCCGTGCTGGAAGTTCTGGTAAAAGCCGCCGTCCCTGATGCGGGTCTTGGGGCCGGTTGCAGCCCCGAGGTAAGCGCTGCTTTCCCGGTACCTTGCGAGCATCTCTCCCGAGATGACCTGGGCGCCGGCGGCGCTGTAGGTTATGACGCCGTTCTGGTAGTCCTGGGCCGTGCCGCCCTCCACGGGGTAAAGCTCCGAGATCGGATACCCCAGCGGGCCGGATTCAAAGCCGGTCGCAGCCCAGGCGTTGCGGATGGCGCCGGTGGAGATATGGGCTCCGGTCCCGGGAGACCAGAGCACCGCTCCGCCCTGGTAGTTCTGGTAGACGCCGCCGTCCCTGAGACCGCCGACCTCATCTGTGGTGGGGTAGCCCAGTATTCCGTTTTCAAAGCCGTAGGAGGCCCACAGGGTGCGGATGGCTCCTGTGGAAATGTGTGCGCCTGTCGCCGAGGAATAGATCAGGGCGCCGAGCTGGTAGTTCCGGTACGATCCGCCGTCCTTGAGCCCGTACACCTCCGGGGAGACCGGCTGGCCCAGGGCCCCGTTGATGGCGGCAGCCTTCTGCGCCAGCGGGGTCTGGGTCGACGGTGCCGTCGGCGCAGGGGACGGGGCCGCCGTGGTCGAATAGGCGGCCATATTGGAGACCATCAGATGCCAGCCCGCATACGGCCCGGTGGACGGGACGACGTAGCCGATTCCGGCGTCGGTGCCGCGCGGATCGAGCATCGCGGCCTTGTGGCCCGGGGAGTTCATCCACCAATCCACCAGCTGCGCGGGGCTGAAGTTGAATCCAATGTTCTCCCGGTACCAGGTGGCACCGGCAGGGATCTCGTTGCCGCCGGCGTCGGTGCGGTGAATCGTTGCGAAGTCCCAGTTCGGGTCCATGGTGGCGACCCCGAGATGGTTGGCCCAGTCCTGGGAGACGTCCGCAATTTTCTGGTTCCATACGAACGGCCGGGCACCCACCTTGGCCCGTTCGGCGTTGATGAGATCGAAGGTCTGCTTGGTGAAGGAGTCCGTGATCGCCGTTGCCGGAACAATGGCCGGCGCCGGCGCCGCGGCGGCGGTGCCGGCGGTGAAGCCGCAGGGCACAGCGAGCAGGAGGCCGAAAATGACGGAGGACAAGCGGGGAGAACGTGATTTCATGGATACCTTGGTTGGGGCCGGGTGGTAATGCCGGGAGACGGACCAAGTCTGCCAGCGCCCCATCGCTTAAAACGGCGATTTGTGGTGATGGTGGGAAAAGTCTTGGCAGATTCTGCGGAAGCCTCTTCCGGGCCGCGGCCTCAACCACCGGCAGCACGTTCGCCACACCTTGAACGTGGGAGCCTCACTTTGTGGCGGAAGACTCATTCGTTGTGGTTGGAGGCACAAAAAAGCCCCGGAAGATCAATGATCTTCCGGGGCTTCCGATATGTGCGCGGAGGGGGACTTGAACCCCCACCCCCTTTCGAGGACTAGCACCTCAAGCTAGCGCGTCTGCCATTCCGCCACCCGCGCAGGTGGTATTCGGGGAAGCTGTCCCGCCTTTCAGCGTTTCGCGCCTCTCCGAAGCAGCGAGAAAAACTCTAACACGACTTTTCGTAGAACAACGAATCGGGCCAAGTGGGTAGGCTGAGGACAGCGATTCAAGCCCGTGCCGCCCAGTCATTCCCTACCAAGGAGCCTTAAATGCCTGATGTCCTGCCCGAGGATGAAGTTGTCCGGATCTGCCAGGAACTCATCCGGATCGACACCTCCAATTACGGAGACGGGTCGGGGCCGGGGGAGCGGGCAGCAGCGGAGTACGCCGCGGGCCTCATCGAGGAAGTGGGCCTGAGTGCTGAGATTTTCGAATCCGCCCCCGGCCGGGCCAATGTGGTCACCAGGCTGGCCGGTGAGGACCCGTCCGCCAGCGCCTTGGTGGTCCACGGCCACCTGGATGTCGTTCCCGCCCTCCGCGACCAGTGGTCAGTGGATCCCTTCGGGGCCGAACTGAAGGACGGCCTGATTTGGGGACGCGGCGCGGTCGACATGAAAGACATGGACGCCATGATCCTTTCGGTCCTGCGAAGCTTCGCCAGGGAGGGCAGGAAGCCAAAGCGGGACATCGTCTTTGCATTCTTCGCCGATGAGGAAGCCGGCGGCGTCTACGGAGCCCGCTACGCCGTGGACAACCGCCCGGAACTCTTCGAGGGCGCCACCGAGGCCATTTCCGAGGTTGGCGGCTTCTCAGCCACCATCGGCGGGCAGCGGACCTACCTGCTGCAGACGGCGGAGAAAGGCATCTCCTGGCTGCGGCTCGTTGCCCACGGAAGAGCGGGCCACGGCTCCCAGATCAACACGGATAACGCCGTGACCCGTCTTGCCGCCGCCGTGACCAGGATCGGCGAGTACAAGTGGCCCATCGAGCTCACCCCCACCACCCGGCAGTTCCTGGACGGGGTGACCGAACTCACCGGTGTGGAGTTCGACGCCGACAATCCGGACCTCCTGCTCAACCAGCTGGGCACCGTGGCCCGGTTCGTTGGCGCCACCCTGCAGAACACCACCAACCCCACCCTCCTCAAGGGCGGCTACAAGCACAACGTCATTCCCGAATCCGCTGAAGCCCTGGTGGACTGCCGCACGCTGCCCGGCCAGGAACAGCAGGTCCTCGAGATCGTCCGTGAGCTGGCCGGCAACGGCGTGGACGTCAGCTATGTGCACAACGACGTCTCGCTCGAGGTTCCCTTCGCCGGAAACCTGGTGGACTCCATGATCGATGCCCTCCACAAGGAGGATCCCGGCGCCAAGGTGCTGCCGTACACACTCTCCGGCGGTACGGACAACAAGTCGCTCAGCCGCCTTGGCATCACCGGTTACGGTTTCGCGCCCCTCATGCTGCCGGACGAGCTGGACTTCACCGGCATGTTCCACGGGGTTGACGAGCGGGTACCGGCGGATTCCCTCAAGTTCGGCGCCCGCGTGCTGAACACCCTGCTCACCAACTACTGACAGGAGCCGGCCGTGACTCCAGAGGACCTGCTGCCGGATGAGCTCCTGGAACGCATCCGGGGCCGTGCCGCCGGCTATGACCGGGACAATGCCTTCTTCCACGAAGACCTGCAGGAGTTGGCAGCGGCCGGGTATCTCAAGCTTTTTGTTCCGGCGTCCGACGGCGGCGCGGGGCTGGGACTCGAAGCGGCGGCCCAGTGCCAGCGCAGGCTTGCAACGGCTGCCCCGGCCACCGCGCTGGCCGTTAATATGCACCTGGTCTGGACCGGCGTCGCACACCTCCTGGCTGCCCGGGGCGACCACTCGCTGGCCTTCGTCCTCGAGGAAGCCGCCCAAGGCGAAATCTTCGCGTTCGGCAACTCCGAGGCCGGCAACGACTCCGTCCTCTTCGACTCCCGGACCACCGCCACCCCGGGCCAGGAAGGGGGTTACTCGTTCACCGGAACCAAGATCTTCACCAGCCTCTCGCCGGTGTGGACCCGCCTGGGCATCTTCGGAAAGGACCCGGCCGCACGGGACGGGGCAGGCGAACTGGTCCATGGATTCATCAGCCGGGAAACGCCCGGCTACAAGATCCTGGACGACTGGGACACTTTGGGCATGCGGGCCAGCCAATCCGCCACCACCGTCCTTGAAAGCGTGGCGGTTCCGTCCGATCGGATCTTCCGCAAACTTCCCGTGGGCCCAAACGCGGATCCCCTGATTTTCGCGATCTTCGCGTGCTTTGAGAGCCTCCTGGCCGCTGTTTATACCGGCCTGGGCGAGCGGGCGCTGGCCGTTGGCGTGGAGACGGTGAAGCGGCGGACCTCATTCAAGAACGGCGGGCGCAGTTACGCCCAGGACCCGGACATCCGTTGGAAAGTGGCCGACGCCGCCATGGCCATGGATAACCTGTACCCCCAACTCAGGTCCGTCACGGCCGACGTCGATGCCCTCGCCGACCACGGCCCGCAATGGTTCCCCAAACTGGTGGGCCTGAAAGTGAATGCAACCGAGACGGCCCGCCGCGTGGTGGACCTTGCCATCCGGGTCAGCGGAGGATCAAGCTACTTCCGGGGCTCCGAGCTCGAACGGCTCTACCGCGATGTATTGGCAGGAATGTTCCACCCCTCCGATGACGAGTCGGCCCACAACACCGTGGCCAACGCCTGGCTGGGCCCGCTGGAGGACTAGACCGTCCGCTGGACCTGCATCACCCGGCGCCGCAGCCAAAAGCGCCGGCCGCCGCCCACGTAGAGCTTGCTGCGCTCCAGTTCCCACTTGCCGTATTCGGAGTGTTCAACCAGCCGGCGCCGGGCTTCGGGCAGGGAATCGTCAGGGCTGACGGTCAGTACGAGGTACTCGTACTGCCGCAAATAATCCCGTTCCCGCTGGACCGAGCTGGTGAGAAATTGTTCCTTCATTTGCTCTCCAT
>Ga0308170_10000666_pt1 | contig 39709 bp, 30 predicted proteins | sample PhyBR2_2_FD_202136 | JGI IMG/M metagenome (GOLD analysis project Ga0308170, IMG submission 202136) | Phyllosphere microbial communities from UC Gill Tract Community Farm, Albany, California, United States - DLSLSB.R2 | ecosystem: Host-associated > Plants > Phyllosphere > Unclassified | place... | reverse complement strand
GATTTTAGTGGAAAGTATGAGATAACATTTAAACTTGCGCCTTCAGCAAACTCAGTGAAAATGCTACTTGAAGCCTGGGAAGGGCATGCTGCACTCAGATTTGTTTCTATGGAAAGCAATCAAGAGAAAGACAATAAAGATACTCTCAGAGGATGTGATATAAAGAGTGGAGATATGACACTAAGGTCATTGCTAAACAGATACGTTAAGATGATCAATGACACAGATGAAAAGACAGAAAACTATGACTTTGCATTTGAGATTCTGTATAATCAGGGTCTTTTACAGACTGACGGTCAGAAAAGAGAACAATTGATATGCTTGTATGAGTATATAGACAGACAAGACAATGTGGATCATTCTATTATCAAGAGAACGATTGCAAACATAGTCAAGTCTGCATATTTGTCAGATCCAGCAACTAAAGAACTTTTCATTCCATTTTTCATTTACATTGATGATTTGCTATGTAGCTTGGATGAAGGTGAGATATTTGATACCTGGTTATATCTATATTGTAACGGTACTTTAATAAAATCTGAGGTTATTAGAAATATGTGGATGGAATATAGGAGTTCCAAGAAGGCTACAACTTCCGGATTAATTGTTTCAAGATCAGGCATTACAATTGAAAACATGAAAACAATGATTTATAACACTAGGACGGAACTAGAAAAATTGACATTGACTGATTTTGAAGAAAATCTTGAAGAACTGGTTGATGTTGTGGGATCTTTGCTAAGCTACAGCTCTAACTTATCCACTCTCACAATTAAAGAAAATAGTTTGGGATCCAAGTGCTGTGCTGATATTTTTAACGTGCTTAAAGATAATAGCAATTTAAGAATACTTGACATCTCATCAAACAACATCACAAGTGAGTGCTCTGAGCAAATAACTAACGCTTTGATGGTAAACAATACTTTAAATGGATTAAACATATCAAACAACAAGTTAGGAGATAGGGGAATCAGGCAATTGTGCAGTGCATTGAAAACAAGAAAAACTTTTTTTTCTTTAAATGCCTCTTGCAATGGTATTACAGATCTAGGAATCAGGTATCTTAGTGACGTTCTGAAATTAGAAAATTCAGAAATAACAGGACTCAATATCGCTAAAAATCAGATTACAAAAGAAGGATTCAAATTCCTGGCAGAGGCCTTAAAAGTCAACAAAACGTTAACTTCATTGACTATTTTTGATAATTTAGCGACAGATGAAGGTATTAAGCATATTTCTGAAGCTTTGACGACTAACAAGACCTTGTCCGAATTATATTCTTCATCATGTAAGATTACATCCACCGGTGCCCAATATATTGCCGAGGCTTTGAAGGTAAACACAGCTTTGAAAATATTAAGTATTTCATCTAATCAATTAGGTGATCCAGGAATCTTGTATATTGCCGAAGCTTTGAAGATAAACCAGAATTTAGATACTCTTTACGTTGCTAGAAACGGCATATCAGCCTGCGGTGCCAAGTATATTGCAGATGCCCTTGCACAAAACAAGTCGTTAAAATATTTAAACATTTCTATAAACCGCATCCAAGACGAGGGTGTTAGACATCTTTGCGAATCCTTGAAGACAAACCAAAGTTTAACTGATTTATATATTTTCACAGTAGGTGCAACAAATTTGGCAGCTAAACATATCTCTGACCTGCTTAAAACAAATCAGACTCTGCTCAAATTAGACATCTGGGACGCTTCTATAAAAGATGAAAGTGCCAAAGATCTTGCAGATGCCATAAGAACAAACAAAACCCTTACTCTTTTATATATTTCCACGAACTTGTTCGGGCGTGAAGGATCAGAGATTCTGTGCAATGCTTTGAAGGAAAACACAACTATTAAAACACTGCTGATCTCTAAAGCAGGCATATTTAGTACAAGTTTTGGCCAGCAAATATTTGAAGATGGTAAAGGAAAAGGAAGGACACTTCTTGTTGAATAAACCATACAAAGCATTTTTATAGAAACATTTTTTTGTGAATGAAAAGGCATTTACAAATGTTCCTTACTATTTTCATTTAGAATTTATAAATTTAAACTAAGATTAATTTATCAATTTTTAAAACTTTTATTGCTGATTATGCCAAAGAATGCCGTTTGAAAATTCAAAGGTAAGCTTGATCAGCCAGCTAAAGACAGAAGTTATGTTTTAGCAAAGGTAGCCCAACCTGTCAAAAAAACTAAATTTTGTCCAAACTATTAGAAAACGGTTTAAGTTTTAAAAATGTAATATGTTGTCACAAACAAAATTTAATAGAAAATCTTGTTAAGGTATAAAAGATAAATTTTATTTTTCTTGAGAGGACTCGTTCATCTTTGAGCTTGATTTGAAAATAGAATCAAATCTTTTCACAATAGCATCCTCAGTGAGATTAAACTTTTCTGTAGCTGCTAAGAATCCTTCTTTCAAAAGACATTCTTTCAGCTCTTGGTCCTTCTTGTGGTCCCATTTCTTCGGCATACCTGTTCTTCTTATGTTAGGCATTTCCTCCAGTTCTTCAAGCTTGTCAAAAAACATGATGCGATCATAGCAATCAGCCTCAGCTGTGTCTCTGCGGGACCTTTTGGACATGGAAGTTATCTTCTCCACCAGCATTTTCAGCTTAGAAGTATCTTTTTTGACAAAATTCTCAACATTGAATTCATTGGCCTCTGTTATCCTGCCGAAATTCATAATAGCCTTGAAATAAGACGAGTCGTTTTCTCGAATCTCTTTCCTGTGAGACAGGACAGAAATTATTTTCCTGACTCGCTGGTTGATCTCTTCCCTATCCTTCTCCTTGTACCTAAAATTGTCATATCCTTTCTTAATAACCAGATTAACTAAGTTTCGATCGTCTTCGAAAGACCATCCTCTGGCCTTCTCAATGTACAAGTCCTCGGAATTTGACAAATTGTACAAAATCAAAGGTATCTGAACCTTAAACAGGAATTTCTCGTAAAACTTGAGATAAACACTGGCATGTGCAGTAAAATTGTTCGGATCATACTCGGACTGGAGCTTTTCCATATTCACATTAAAGTCATTTCTCAACTTCTGATTAGAAATCAAATCCAGGCAGTATTTGACCAAAAACTTTAAATTCTCAAGTTCTGGACTCACATTCTCAGATTTGTCCTTGGATCCAACAGATAAAATATCAATGTCAAGATCAAAAACACCGTATTTGAGAACTGTCAAAAACATTGTAAAGAGAGCATTTTCCTCTTCAGAAACCCCTGATTTGGCCGAGGTATCAGGATTTGCTACATAAACCTGGTAGAGATCTTCAATCTCTTCACGGTCTTCTTCTGTGATATTGCCTTCTCTCGCAAGTCTTCTGCACTGTCTTTTTATTCTGCCTTCGTTTTCTTCAGATTTCTTCTGACTGATAAGATTTTCCCAAAAGTAGGGATCAGCAACTTCTTCTTCAATCTGGAACGAGGCTTTTGAGAAAACGTTCCCGCTTTCTGAGTGCTTGATAACCTTAGTTCTTCTCTCCAAGATTTGATCAATATCCTCCTCGCAAAACCTCTGAGAAGCATCGTCTGTGTCCATGAGAACACCATAAGCACCTTTCCGCAGTAAAAGCTGAATAGCATCCTCTTTCTTCAGATCGGGCGTTTCATTTTTCACCTCGTTCTCAGTGAAATTCATTCTCTGCAATATGGCACGGTCCAAGCCAAGCTTCATTCCTGCCTTGTCAAACATTTCCCTCTCGTAAGAATTTCTGGTGATCAGCCGGTAAATTTTGACTTCGTTCTTTTGTCCTATTCTGTGGCAACGGGCTTGTGCCTGCAAATCATTTTGTGGATTCCAGTCTGAATCGAAAATGACAACAGTGTCTGCAGCAGTTAAGTTTATGCCCACACCACCAGCCCTGGTACAGAGGAGAAAGACAAAGGCATTACCGGTAGAAAAGCGGTCTATAGCAACTTGCCTCATATCGCCCCTCACACCACCATCAATCCTCTCGAACTTATAATTTCTATAAGTAAGATAGTCAGAAAGAAGATCAAGGCATTTTGTCATCTGGCTGAAGATCAGCACCTTATGTCCATCCTTAAGCTTGTTAAGAAGCTTGTCCAAAAGAACTAGCTTTCCTGAGCTCTGTATTAGAATTTTGTAATACTCATCAGAATCATTGAGAGTATATTCGCCTATCTGAATAGTCTTAGAATGCGACAAGCCATCTTCTGCGGAATTGTGGGCCAAGGTATTGTGTTCATCCCCAGACTGCCGCTTTCTTTTCAAGTAGTCTCCGACAATTTTCTCCTCTGCTCCTTTGAGAAGATAAGGATGGATGCAGCATTTCCTCAGTTCCATCATTGCATTTATCAAGTTGGGTGCATTGGACTTGTCACCTTTTGTAAGAAACTCTAGGTTCTTCTCTAAAATGGCCCTGTAATACCTCTTCTGCATCATAGTAAGCTCCACCTCAATGATGGTCTCTTCTTTCATAGGAATGCTAGTCTCCACATCCTCTTTCATTCTTCTGAGCATAAGAGGCATCAGAACATTTTGGAGCTTCTGAACATCCTCAGCCTTTTCCATCTTGAATTCCTGCAAGAAATTGTTAAGACTGTTGAATCGAACAGGATCTATAAAATTGAACAACGCCCATAGCTCATTCAGATTGTTCTGTATTGGCGTTCCACTCAATAAGACCTTATGTTGAATAGAAAAACTTCGCAGGCAAATCGCCGCCTTTGAAGTGGTGTTCTTCAAGCGATGAGCTTCGTCAAAAATACCCACGCCAAATTCAAACTGATGCAAGTGCTCCGCCCCTGCCATAGCCATTTCATAGGTGGTGATGATCACATCGAAGAGCCTTACCGAAATATTCCCTGTTCTCACTGCAAACTCATATGAATTGATAATTTCTCTTCCAGCGATTGAGCCGTGGTATGTGAGAACTCGGAGATCCGTCCAATTCTTAAACTCTCGTTCCCAATGGACAATGGTGCTCAATGGCGCAACAATCAGCACAGGCGCAGTATACTCGAACTTCTCAAACAGAGAGTTTACAAATGTGACACTCTGGACAGTCTTTCCTAGTCCCATCTCATCTGCCATAATGCAGCTTTGCTTGAAATACCACCTGTTAAGCAGCCAATTTACACCCTCCAACTGGTATTTTCTGAGTGTGTTGTCATTTTTGTACACAGGGCTTTCCTCAAACTTCACTTGCTGATCCCTGTTAGGCCTCCATTCTAGTGGCATACGCATATGCTTCATTTTCTTCCGTTCTCGATACGCCTTAAGCTGCTCTTCATAGTTCTCACAGGTTTGTGCCACACTGGCAAGTTCAAAAGTGCTGTTCTCATGCGGCAGCTTCATCCACTTAACAAGCACCAGCTTTTCGTCGTTGTCATACGTTTCGCAGAGTATCCTATCGATCTTAGTATAGTCACTGTCCAATCCTATGTACTTGTATCTCTTGACCTTCATGGCTCCTATTCTTGTCGCTTTGATGTCTTCCTTCGGCACCCATATACAATGAATATAGCTTTTGTTCCGTAGCTTCACAAGGAACTTGTCTTCCGCCTCATCATAGTCCAGTAGCCTTTCGTGAATATCCTCCTCAACAACAGATTCGTATTCACTCGTGCTGGAAGACGACAAACTGTCTTCCGACGATGTTTTCTTCTTTCTTCTCTGCGGAAGCAGCTTTACTGCTGCTGCCCTCTTTTCTCGGCGCATAAAAGTTGCCTTTGTTGGATTCTCTTCATTTAGTGGTGTGGTGTTCAGCCTGTGCTGCTGCTCAGCAGCCAGATGATAGTTTCTCACAGGCATAGTGTTTGAGATGCCATAGCTCATGTTCACTATCATTGGCTGTGTGTACTGGCATCCCAGCGGGGTGTTATAGACATATGGATCAAATTTAAATGTTTGCGGTGCTTTTCTTGGTCGTCCTCTTTGTCTAACGACTGTCTCAGCTTCATTTAGGCCTTTGTTCATTATTAATGGACTCTAAAATTGAAAAAATAAGTAAATTTTTCGAATAAACAAATAGAAAACTAAAACACAAGAATATGCTTCCATCAACAGATTTAAGCCTGAGAAACTTTTATTTTGGAAATGGAACAACTTATATTCCGTTTTGTTATCCAATAGGATATATCTAAGATAAATATGTATTGATTAAATACCCTTTAATCTCTAAATAAATAATACATTTAAATTTGCATTTCTATCTATCAAGCATATTTCTAAGCTTAACAACATTTCTGATCATGAGACCTCTCTATTTGCCCCTGTTGTCTGCTAATTTTTCTATTATTTTTTAGCTTGAATAACTTTTTAGGTCCGATCAATTTATCTTATGCGTGAGAACAAATTTTGTAGTCTAAGCTAACAAGTCACTGAAAATGATTACAATTTTTATTTATGCACAGAAAATTTAAGCTTAAAAAATTCTTAATAAATATTGAAATTTACAATGCCTCATTCCTTAACAATCCCTGCAGTCTAATCTCATGCTGTATTTTATGTGTAAAAATAGATCAATCTGCAATGTGTCTTGTTCCATTCATTCTTGAACTAATGCAGCAGCTTACATTTTAATTGGAAAATTCAGCAAGGGACACTTAAAGGGGATATTTCAAAGCCTTTAAAATTTTATTGCAAAAGCCCCTTAATGCTGAACGAAGCCACAAGATACATCACAAGGAAAATCAAGAGCATCGAGTACATAAATACACGATACCCGCAGGATTATGAGGCCATAAATGCCGAGTATAGGAGACTCAGAAACGGCATCAAACTCTTTTCTGCTTCTATAAGCTCCTTAGAATCATACGAGGTTGGAGGAAGCATTATGAAAAACTTCTCGGAGGCTGCAGAGAAGATTTCTGACACTCTAAAAATAAACATGCCAAAAGATGGAAACAATTTGTACATCCAGTCGGCCAAAGTCGGTGAGTACTTGGCCAACACAACTCATAACAGCTCAATCAAGAATCTGGGGAATTCCTATGCTCTTGCATACGAAGAAATTTCCAAATGCAAGAAAAAGTTTAATGGCGACCTCAAGACTATCCAAGGATCCCTGAAAGTTCTCAAGGACACATCAAAGTCGATAGACTCGACTAGAAAGCGGGCTGAAGACCTGAGGTACGACCTGGAAGAGAAAATACAGAATGAAGGATCTAAAGAGGACATAGACAAGCTGCAGGCTGAGTTCGATTCTAAGTCAGAAGAAGCTTTGAGAGGAATGAAATCACTGATGGGGGACATTGGACTAGCAGGAATTCTAAAGAAGGTTGCTGCTTCTCACAGGGAATTTTTTGAATCTTCCAGGAAGGCATTGGAAAATATAAAATAAACTCTTTTTTAAGGTTTTAATTTATCAGCAATTATTTACAATACAAAAATAAAGCATAAACAGATTGTGAAAACAGCACTATTGGCATGCTAATGCAAAGCATTACCAGCAAATACAAAGAATATATAAAATTTAATATGACATTTTAAAGGATAAGTTAAGTCATTCTGCCAAATTCTGCGTAAAACTGTATTTTAATGGTCTTAAAGATAGTCAGATTCGTTGGAATCGGCATTTAAATCACTGTAATAACTGTTGTAAGTCTTAATTTTGTCTGTAAGTTTGTCGATGCTGCCGCCTTCGTTGATGTTGGCAAGCTGGTCTTCTAAAACCTGAAATTTCTTCTGCAAATTCTCAGTCTTTGCCATCATCTCTTTTAAGGTAGACGATGTGTGGTATGTTTTGATGGACTCGGCAGAATGCTCGTCTTCAAACTGCTTAGCTGGGAGTTTCACCTGCTTTGCATAAGTCCCAGAATTATTGTTTATTTGTGAAGTAGGAATAGGCTTATCGTCCTTAATGTAGAAATCCTCTTCTTTCTTGTCATCAACGTCATAGTTAATTTCTAAATTGCTTTTGGGAATATCAGAGTCGTCGGCAAATCCCCCGGCAAAATCGTTCTTAGAAACTTCGTCGTAGTTGTTTTCAAGATTAAACAGCTTCAAGTAAGTTTCGTTGCTCTTCTTGGGAGCAGCCTCGGGCTTTGCTATGTCCTTGAACGTTTTATTGTTTGTGAAGTAGCTTGATGGCCCTCTGAGCCCACTAAATGTCTGTGCTTCTTGCAATCCATAATTGTCTTTTGTTCGATAGTCTGTCCCAAACCCCTTGAATCGGTCGCTTGAGAAGTAGGACTGCTGTGGCTCGAAACTTGATTTAACATCGCTGGCAACTCTTTGATCTCCTATCTGTTTGTTAGAATATTTATTTACAGGTTCATAGCCATCACGGTCTCTGTTGTCTGATCTTACAGAAGCATAGTTTTTAAATCCCAAATTTGATCCCGCACTGATGCCATCATTACTGGGCATTGTTCCATTTCTAAGACTAATTCCCTTGGTGAAGCCATATTGCTTGCCGTAATCATCGTATTTCTCTCCTTGTAAGTTAAAATCGTGTTTTCTGCTTATGTTTAGACTTCTAACTCTTTGCTCTATCGATGCCTTCTCCTCCTCAAGAGAATTAAGCTTCTTTTTGTATTCTTCATTTCTTTTTGTCAAATCTTCAATCTTTTTCATCAGTGAATCTGAGGTTTCATCAGGATTCGTGTTCAAAGCAACCTCATTGCTGCAATTCTTAATTTCGTTCAACTCCTTTTCAAGAGCTTTCATCTTCTTTCTCAGCTTCTTATTCTTTTTCTTGTATTTCATCACGTATCCATCAATGTCTTTGCTGTACTCTGCCTTCTTCAGCATCTTATTTAGTTCAGAATTAAGGTATGCATTCTGTGTGTTGGTACTGTTGTAAAGACCTTCATAGTAAAAGCTGCTCTCCTTAAACCTTTCGTAATCAACTTTCAGCTTTTTATTCTCACAAAGAAGCTTGCTCAGCTCGCTGTTGCATAAAGAGAGGTTCTTGTCCCTCGATTCAATTTTCTTATTCAATATTTCGACAAGAGATTCCAGTTCCAGGGCCTTTGTTTTGACACTGCTGTTCTTATTCTCCTCGTCCTTCTTCTCTTTCAGCAGCAAGGCACAATCTTGATCCTTCTGTTTTATGTACTCCCCCAAGGCTTCCATCTCCTTTTCATAAAGCATGAGCTTCTCATTTGCCCGGGCTCTCAGATTCTCCAGCTCATTGATTTTCGCCTTGTAAAACAAGGTGTCATTTTTGGACTTCTGAGCATCATCCTTGAGCTCACTCATCCTGTCCTTCTGATCTTTGATTACTCTGTTCAGCTCCTCAACATTTCTCTTTTTGAACTCCAGCTCTGTTGTTGTTTTGCTCAGCTGTATCTTCAATGATGCCTCCCTGTTTTCTAGCTCTCTCTTTTCTCTTTCCAACGCCTGGTTCTCCTTAGAAATCCTATCCTTGTCCTCCACTGTCTTTCTTAGAGTCTCTAAAAGTGTTTCACAGACCATGCTCATCTTTATGTCGCTTTTGAGAATCACATCTTTCAATGCTTGTGAGTTTTCTGTCTTCAGTGCCATGTTTATCTCGCTGTATGTTCTGTTCAGTGCCTCTAAAAGCGTGAGAATGTCAGGCGTTCTGTCGTAATTGTGCTCAGTGCCTCTTGTTGCTCTTTCTTCTTTTGATGCAAGTATTTTCTGTATTTCCTTATTGACATCGTCGTATCTGGGAAAATTCTCATTCCTTTCCATTGGAGGTGAGTTTTTATTATGAATAAATTTAAAAAGGCGGGTAATTTGTAAATTTTATAAACAATTGTGAATTGGCTTTTTGTTTGAAATACAAAATTATTGCAAATTTTGGATGTTTTTAAAATTACATTTCAATAAAAGATTGTATCAAATTTATTTTAAACCATTATAAGGAATCTTGTTTAATCTAAACTTCATTGTAATATCAACTCTTGGTTAAACTTCTCAATAACTCCATGCAGCACAGCAAAGTACAGGCCTTTACCATAAGAACTGGATGATGTGCTGAATATTCCGAAAACATCTTCAAACTTAGAATATATTTTAGTGTACTGTCCATGCAAAAATTTAATGAATTCACTTTTATTAATGTCTTCATACCATTCAATTTTGCTCATCTCATCGCAATTTTTTTTCAAATTTTCGATTTTGCGAGAAAGATGTTCTGATATTTTTGCAAAAATCTCGACATAATCCTTTCCTGTTAAGTTCTGGTCATCCTTTTGATACTTAAAAGGAACTAAAAACATAAAATTGTGGATGCTGGACTCAAAGCGAGCCTTCTCTGTGGAATTGTTGCTGACAGCCAGGTAATCCTTGAGCCTATCATAAGGAAGGGAAGATAAGCTGCATAGAGCTTTGCTGAAGAAGCTTATTATATAGACATAATCGCACAGAGCTTCGATGGTGTTAAGGTAAGTATAAACCAATTTTTGAGGCAGTTTGTTCTCTCTGGCCTTATTAATGGCTATAAAACAAAAATTGTCAAAACCAATATTCTGTGTCTTACAGGCTTTAAAGAATAAGGTGCATTCTAAATACCTAAATTTATTTTCAGACTCTGCAGTGCAACTTGCAGCTATCCAAATCAATAAAAATACAAAGTTCAAGCCAATCATTTCAAGGAGATAAAACTTTTTAAAAAAATGTTTTTATAAATATATTTATATGCATGCATCAGTCTTAATATGCTCCTACAACTTGTCTTCAGCGCCTTGAATTCAATATGAAAAGAAATGTCACATTCACGAAATGTATTTTGCAATGATAAATATTTTTATTGGAGCTGGAATGTTCAGAGATGAGCAGATTCTGCAAAAAAGGCCACTGTATTGGCAGCTAGTAATAAAAAACAATAATCAATATTATTTAGTTACAAACTCACATTTCTGTTTTCAAAAATGCAAGAGTAAAAAGACTGCACCATTAAGTCTTGCTTATAATAAGTTGAATATACGTGTTTTTATAAGAAAATACCCATGTTAACATCAAACTCTTACTTAATATAAAATTGATACCAAGATTTATTTAAAAACTCTTAGAAGGCAGATAATGGCTCAAGAATGATTCCATTGTCTCTTAGCTTATTCTTCAAAAGATCGCAAGCATCCTTATCGTATACATTAACTATAAATAGATCAAAGACCTCTTCAAATTCTGAAAGAATTGCAGTGTATTGGTTGTATAGAAATAGAATAAGATCAGACTCTTTTTCATCCCTAAAAAAGCTGTTTTCAACCAGCTCACCCAAACGACCTGTTGAACCTTTGATCTTATCAGAAATATAAATTGAGATCTTTGAAATAAGCAGCAAATAAAAATCAATGTCTATTAAATGGCCAGTTGTGTCATAAGTAAACTTAAAATTGAACGCAAAAAACAAAATGCTTTTGTCAAAAAGTTCTTTTTGTGCTTTATCATTGGTGTTTGTTAAATAGGAATGAATAGCATTTTTTTGAGATGAAAGTGCCAAGCAGCTTTTGGAAATTGCAATTATGTATTCATAATTGCATAAAAGCTCTATGTCGTTAAGATAGGACGAGACTAAAAATGGGCATGGATATGCTGCTGAATCTCGTGGGTTGGCTATTGAGTGAAGTTTTGACGTGTAGTCACTTATTACTGTTCCGGAATTCAAGAACCTTGAGAACTTGAGATATCCAAATTGACCTTCTGATCGAACTGTACAATGAACAATCATGCTTAGACTCAGGAAAATCATGTTTCTAGTAATTTTCATTTTTTGTGGGGTAAAATTCTTGGCTGTTAAAATGTTTTAGAAAAATTTTTATTGTATAAATTTTAAGAAGTTATAAAATGGCAAAAAGTTTAAAGTTTTACTTGGTATGAAAGCAAATTTGAGAGACAGGCTAATTTAAAATACAATTCTTCCTCACATTCTTGATTCCAATAAAGCTACAAAGCTTCTCAACGTAGTTTAGCGCAAAGCCAAAAAATACAATTTTTATGATTAAATTAGAATTACAATTTTTGTGATTAAATTGGAAATATAATTATTCACAGATATCTTAAACACAGCTTGGATCTAATTCACATAACCAAGACTTGTTTAAATCGAACATTTTTTCAATTTAGTATTTGTATTTTTTTACAAAATTTTTAGAGCGGTGAAATGGCTAAAAATAAGTCCAAAAGAGTTTCAGAACGAAGAAAAACTAGGAATGTTCAAAGAAACACCAGAAATGAAGCAAAAATCAGAAGAGAGCAAAAAAAGAAAATGAAAGGCTCTGTTAAAATTCCAAAGTCAGTCCTCATGACAGAGGAAGAGAAGGAGCACTTAAAAAATATCAAAGCTTCAACAGAAATACGCTCAAGGGAAGCAAATGTCAAAAAGCCTGATGTTCCTCAATACTTACTTGACCTAGAAAAGTGTATATTCAAGCACAATTGTGATGCTTTTATTGAAGTTTTGGATTTTCATGATATTGAAGGAAGCAGAGATAAAGCTGCCGAAAATTTTTTGAAGCAAAATAGCAAAAACTTTTATGTTTTTATCAATAACAACAACGGCATGTTTGATATAGATCTGTCTTATCTAGATAATGAAGGAATAGCTCTCTTGAGAGATTTTTCTACCTTGAGCAACTTCAACAAGCTGTGCATTTTTGGAAATCAAAAAACGGGAAAATTTTTGTTAAGCAAGACCATAGAGGACTATTTTGGAGATGATGCTGGGAAAGGCTCATGTAATAATGCAGAGGCAAAAAATAAAGAATTTGAGTTTGTCAGGACCCCGTCTAATAGACTGGTGATCTCAAGTGTTTTGGGCGGAGCTTTGAATTTAGACGATATTAAGCCTGTCTTCATGTTTGAAAAAATATGGGAATTTGTTGATAAAGAAGAACTGAAGATGTTTTACAGCCTCAGAAGCTTTTCAGATTACGAAACATTTTTGAGTCTTCTTTATGACAAAATTGAAGATAAAAACAGTGCTAAAAAAGACCTGAATAAAGCTGCCCTGTATTTCTTCAGGGATGTTCTGAGCAAGAAGATTGGCTGGATCAGACACCAGAACCGGCTGTATTTTAAATTTGATCAAATACAATAATAACTAAATTTTTTCAAAAACAATCTTTTTATAAATTTACTTTATAGTTTTAGAAATTAATTAACAATGCCTAACAAACAGTACTTTCAACTTGTGCGTTAAAAAGTTAAAAACTGAACAAGCCTGTTCACAGTTGTTCCTTTCTTCAAAGTTGCATTTGGCAGAAAAAGTAGGTTTCAAAATGGTAAATTTTGTCAAAAAAGGCTATTTTTTAAATAATAAGCAGCGACTCAGAACAGAATTCAAGGATTGTTTATCAACAGCCATACTTAAAATGCAATCTCACCGAGTTCAGGAAATTTATTTTTCATTCATTCATTTTTGTATTTTTGCCCCGAATGAGTCACACACCAATAAACGATGTTTTATTAGAGTATCAGGATAAAATAAACGAGAACACCTCTAACTATGGCCTTGAAGACTTTAAGCTGAAGCTAAGATACCATAAAAATGTAGCAGATGTTTTGGAAGCACGGGACAAGTATTTGAGAGAAAAATTAAGCAAAGAGGATCTTGAGGCCTTTTACAAAGGTGTTCTTATGAACTTTGATCCCTTAATTGAGCTTCTTCCCCTCAAGGACGGCGATACGTACGACTTCAGTTTTGTAAAGCTTCTGAAAGCTGAATATCTTGATGGTTTTAAGTTAAAAGTGACTCTTGAGCTGAACGAAAACAGCTATGTTGAGAACAAGGTCTTACAGAAGACGTTTTATTTAGAAGATACCATGCCTGAAACTACGAAGATTACGTGGAAAGATGAGAAAGGAAAATGCCCACTGCTCGACTTTTTTGAGAACGAGGAAGATGATTTTGAGCTATTTGATATTTTCTACGAATTTTACATGAACATGGTTTTGCTCTATAACCCAGACTACATTCCTAACACAGTTTCTGACACAATCTAAGGCAATAAAAAGTTTTTGAAAACAACTTTCACAAAAAATTTAGGATTATAAGGACACTTTAGCTTAGTCTAAAACAGGTTAAAAACGTTTGTTCATTTAAATCTGTGTGATTTTTAGTTAACACAAAGTCAGACTAAGTGACAAAGTTTTAAATCTAAGTTTCTGTGCTATAAAAGTATAAAATAATGTACAGTACAAAGAAAAGGTTCAAATATTGCCATCGCTAAAATTCCCAAAGATTGTTCTGATTGTGTAAAACCTTGTAATATTCATTGCAGAATTCAATCAACATTTAAATTGCCTAATGATGAATAAAAATAGATAAAAAGCTAGCCGTAGTTTTCTTAATGCTCTTTCAATCTTGAAATGGAAGTCTTGCATCTAATCAACTAAAAGTTTTGTTAGTGTTTGTTGTAAATTTACTATTTTTAAAGATTTTAGTAATTTTAATCAACACTAATAAAAAGCACAAGTCAAGCAATTAAAAGACAGCATTAAATTCAAAAGACATTGGCTCTTCCAAAAACCCTGATTTCATTTTGAATTTCTACAAATAATCCATTTTAATTGGCCAATTTTTTTATATAAACAAAAAAAATTTTGAGGGCATGTTTGGAAAAAGCAAGTCGAAAATGCTCAGAATGCTAGCATTCCTAGCAATCTTCTCCTTCTGCTCAGCAGAGGACAAGGCTCAGGAGGCCACGGCTGTACAGTATGTCAAGGAGGTTAGAGTGGGTATAGATCTTGGTACCACATTCTCTTGTGTTTACATGTACGACGATGAGAGCAAGAGTTATTTCCATCTTCCTATCGATTCTCCAGAGGTTAAGATCATGCCTTCAACCATCTACTTCACTGGTCTGCTGGACTCCAACAAGTTCCCCATCTACCATGTTGGCTACAGGGCCAATCTGGCTAATGAGGCAGACCCGCGGCCCGACAGATACTTCTACAAGTGGAAGCCCATGGTTGGTCAGGACCAGCTCGATCCAAAAACACAAATTGCCCAGTTTCCAAAGCACGTCACCTATGAACTTAAGCGTTCGCTTGACAAGAGCGGGAAAGGCTATTTCTTCGTGGAAGTCAGGTCAGATAGCAATGAGACCTTCCAGTTTACCCCTACCGATCTTTCATCAATTATTCTCGGAAAGCTAAAGTCGATGATTGACGATCTGCACTATAAGATTCTCTCAGTGTGCATCACTACACCTGTGTATTATTCCAGTGTTCAGGACAACGAGATCAAGCTGGCAGGTATTGCTGCAGGATTCCCCGAGCCCTACATTAGCAAGGAGCCCGTTGCTGCTTGCGTCTCCTATGTGGACGGATCTCTTTCCAAGCTGGGTGTTGAGGAAAAGATCATGGTATTTGATTTTGGTGGTGGTACTCTGGATCTCTCGATTCTTGAGGTTATCAAAGAGAAGTCAGAGGAGGACAAGAACAAGTTCGATTCCTGCATAACCGTCAATTCATTTGTTGGAGACAATTTCCTCGGAGGTGAAAACATAAACGACTGTCTTGTAGATTATTTCTCAAAGTTAATCTACGCTGAAAACAACATAAAGACACTCTCACAGATTGACATGCTCAGGCTCAGGCTTTTTATTGAAAACTTTAAAATTCAGCTGTGCAACAAGCAGAACAGATTTGACGAGGATCTCTCCAAGGGTGTCTCAAAGACACGAGAAATTGCATTCCATTCGGATGTTTTTACCTACAATGGCTCTAACGAGATCAAGTTTGAAATGGACACCCGCAAGTTCAATTCCGTTTGCAAAGTTGTTTTCGATCGTGTTGAAAAGCTTTTCTACGACCGTGTTGAAGGCATCTTCAAGAGCGAGACCATAGCCAAAGAAACAGGCGACAGGAGTGTAGAACGTGTTTCCGACAGCATCAAGAAGGTTATCCTTGTTGGTGGTTCTACCAGAATACCTGAAGTCAAGAGTATCATTTCAAAGGCATGCAAAAACGCTGAAATTTGGTATAGGGATGAGGAGACTGATCTTGCTGTCGGAAGAGGCGCTTGTATGGTCTGTGTCAATTCTGATCCAACTTCTGGCGAGTCTTCTATCATGATATTGGGTGCTGTTCCGCTTCCTATTGGTGTGGAGATTTTCGATGGCTCTTTTGCAGAGGTAATGAAGAAGGACATTACTATTCCAACAACTGCATCCATGCCATTCACAACGCTTTACGATGGTCAAACAGAAATAGCTGTGAATATTTACATGGGTGTTAGGCCGTTGGCAAAGGACAACGAGTATCTTGGTAAGCTCAAATTGACACTTAAGAATCCACAGCCCAAGGGCATTCCCCAGATCAACGTTACAATCCAGTACAACTCGGATTATTCTTTTTCTGTTACTGCTTTGGACGTGGCCACAGGTACTTCTGAAATGATCACATTTGATTCCAAGCTTGGCAAGCCTAGCCAGAGCAAGATTGAAGCTATGCTTGAGTCTGCTAGACAAAACAAGGCAGCCGACGAGGAAATGCAGAACAAGCTTGAGAAGATCAGGATGTTCGACTCTAAAATGGGTATGCTTGAGTCTATGGTCAAGCAAGCTACGACTCTCAACGAGATTGACAAGTCCTATTTCGAGGCTATCATTGACGGAAATAGAAAGTGGCTTTCTGACAACAGAGAGACTATTACATCTGACATCCTCGATTCTAAGCTGGAAGAGCTTACAAAGGCCGGAGAAGAGCTTGCTGCGAAGATCAAAGAAACTAGCAAGCCAACAGAGGCTCCTCCTGCTGAGCCTTCTGTGCCTGAACCTGAGAAAGTTCCTGCAAGAGATGTTCTCTAAAGAATTAAAATTTTTATTCTGAGTTTTATTGCATGCAAAACTTTGTAGAGAGTTGTTTTGTAAGGCTTTTTACACAATATTAAGTTAATTAACAATTATTTACTCATGAAATTGAATGCTTCACTTAATATATTTTCAATACTTTTTAAAATCCTCTTGTTAAATAAAATGCTGAAACTTTTATGCTCAATTTATTTATGCTATAAATTACTGGGATGGAATATCATTTGTCCTGTTTTGGTCGAAAAAATCCCATCAGCCAGAATCTTGTGACAATTGGACGAGATACTCGACTTGCGAATTAGTTCGAGGGATTTATCCTCATTCAAATCGTATACTCCAAAAAAATATTTTCCATTATCTAAATAAATAGCTGAGAGATACTCAACATTCTCTCCTGCTTCCTCATTAAAACTTACTATCTTCTGAACGTCTATAACCCCATTAATCTCCAATAGCAACTTGCGCTCAACTGTGTCTATGTAAAAACCTTTGCTCTCAATGTAAAATATCAGCATGCTCCTGAAAAATATAAAGTCTATTATCTTTTTCTGCTTTATAACATACGAATTGCTATGAATGTCATAAATACCCTTATCATCTACAACAAATCCACTATTTTCAGTCTCCTTGATTTTTGTAGGATCGACCTCGTTCTTAATTTCCTCAATCAAATTCAACTTGTTTATTCTGTAAATTGTGTTGTTGCTCACAAAGAAAATTTTGTCTTTGATCGAAAAAATCTTCTTTATATTCAACTTTTCGCTAGAGGAAAACCTAACGCATTTTTCCAAAGCAAGACAATCTTGGGCAATTGTAAATATCTTGACAACAACATCCTTCCTTCTATTAGAAATGCTGAAAACTCGATCTCTTGAAATAAAATTGGTATTTGATTCGAGGCTAAAAAATTTAGAAAACTTTTTTCCAAACGGATCAAACAAGAAAACATAGTTTTCGTTGGCAAATCCAATAGAAAAATCACACGCAGAAGCTTGTGTCTTCTTTGATTTGTGGTCTCTGACAAAACTACCTAAACAATTGTGCACTTCAACTCTGCTTTGCTTTTTGAGATTAAACACATCTTTATCATTTTCATTAGAGGTCTCAAATTTTACAATACTAAAATCTGCTACTGGCATCAAAAGCTCGGAAAATACAACATTCTCTGTTTCAAGACTGAAAATCAGAAATTGAATGTCCGTCAACAGATGAATTTTGTTGTTTTCAATTTTTAGGTCAACAAAAGAGCCAACAAAGTCACAAAGCATCTGAATTTTGTGAATTTTTGTGTGGAACTTTGCCAGCTTACCGTCTTTTGAGGCCACAACTATAAAATCATCGTAAAAACTCATATTCTCTGCCTTTTTGCTCAGCCAGTGATATTGTCTGTGTGTTTCACCACAAAATATGTGTATCCTATTTGATCTGTCTGTTACAGCAATCAAGTCACCATCATCCGTACAGGCCTCGCATGTCAACATCATAGGCTCTATCTTTAGTTTCATTATACATTCCTTTTCCGTAGTTTCCAAGTTAATTTTGATAAGCTCTTGGTCTACCACTATAAAAATATAATTCTTGCTAAAACAATACCAACTAAAATCAAGAATGTTCTGAGATGTTGAGCTCCCAGAAAGAAGGGAATAAGCAGAGTTTTTGCTCGATTTTATAAAAAAGAAGGTCTTTTCATGTTTAAAAAAGTCTTTGATGTTCCCTAGCTGAAATTCTTTCGATGAAATCTCTTTTATAAATGATTTTGAGGCATCAGCCTCGTGTCCATCAAGGTTATCTGTCAAAACTGAGTAGGAGGTCATTTTGTTGCCAAAATAATCGTATATTCTGCTGTTAAAGCTTCTTGGAGATTTTAATGATATGTGGGCAATGTCCCTATTCAGGCTCTTTGTGTCGTAAACGATGGTAGAATCCAATCTGCTTACAATTATTTTGTCACTGCAAAGCAGCAGGCTCATGTTTTTGTCTCCATAAAGCATAGGCTGTTGGGGAAATAAAATTTTCAAAAAAAAATAAAAATATGAGCAATGGGAGCTTGTAAAGCAAATTACGGCAAGAGCGAGACTAAATTTTAAAAAAGTTAATTTTTGAAAACATATTAGAACAAAAACATTTGCTCTATAAGCAGTTTAACAGCCTACTGTCTGCAGATCTAGCAAAAATCACCGAGGTGCAGAAGCCATAAAAAATAAAAAGAACAATCATGGATTTATTCGTAATTGGCCTCAGCATCGTGCAATAACAAGAGTCCTCGCAAGTCCAACAACCAAAATAAGAATAATGGATACAATCAGCTTTCCCAGGGCCATGTAGGACATGTGTCCGAGCGTATCCCCTAGCTCATTGGATTTTACTGTCAAAAACTCATTGTAAAAATGCACGGCACTGATCATGAATAAGCCAGCCAAGACTATAAGCAGAATATTCAACATTTTAACAAAGCAGCATTTCTTACTCTTCGATTTGTCATCACTATCAATGTGCAGGGCCTTGTCTGTTGTCTCATCAATCCTCTTCTTCAGCTCCTTGTTTTCATTGAGTACCTCGTGACCTGTGTTACCAGCGTCATCTCCTTTTGTTGTTGATTCAAGCGTGTCCTTTGAGTCTTCCTTAGAGTTCTTTCGCATGGGCAAATCTTTGTCATTTTTTATATTTTAAAACCATCGCTTGGAACAAAATAAATGGATGAATTAAAACATTTTATTTGTGAGCTCAAATGCACAATTTTTTCTAATTGGCGGTTTAAAAGCCATTCTCATGTCAAAAATAAATGACATGTGAAACAAATCAGAGCATAATAAGATGCTATTCTGTTTTACTTTAAAGTCAATCATAGATTCCAATAATGGGTTTAAGTTTATATTTGGCATATGTCCATCAGGTTCTCATCTGTCAACTCTACATTTTTTAGCCAGAATGGGGCAAGAGGCAAAATTCGCCATTTTTTGTAATTTATATTGCACTTGAGCTTCTACACCAAAACTATATTTTTGAAAGGCAAATAAGATATTTATTTCATCGGAATATTAAATATTAAGGCTCGAGAATTTTTTAAACAGCTTCTTAAGCTCTACAGAATCCTCGACATACTTTCTACAGAGTACTGCCTGAACCACCATCTTGCAAGTAAATGGATCGTCGGAGCCTTGCAACTTTTTTATTGATCTGGATATCATATCTATAAATCTCAGGTCCATTTCGACATTTCCCTTATTTATGACTTTCAAAACACATTCGACAAAATCCTTGTATTTTTCGGCTCTATCAATAATCATTTTAATTTCAGAAGCCTGGATATTTTTTGCTACTTTTAACCCCAAATAATTTCTAAAAGCTTTGTCGTTCAGTGTGTTTTCTATAGCCCTCAAGTCTTGTTTTTTCGCCGTAAATTCCGTATATTTCTTAACTACATCATGAATGTCTGATTTACGCAATGACAGCAGGCAATTGATTATGATCCTTTCAAATCTCATCAGGACCTCACTTTTTAGTTTCTTATCGCCACCAAACAGTTCAATATCTGGCAAGGTGTCTTCTGGTTGAGTTGATGGATCAGAAGGCGCAACTCCTAAATCCTTTTCGTTATTGTTGTGAAGCTCTTCATTCAAATATTCGTCAACCACACTAATTTCGCTTTGGAGCAAACTTTTCATAGCTTTTGCTTTATCTCTGAATTTAAGACGCAAGGATGGACAGTATTTGCAAAAATTGTTGGTGATATTATCTAATATTAAAGAGTCGTTTGTTAATGTCTCCTTTAAGAGCTTCAGCGCATTCTCGCTTGTAAGCTTGTTGTCTTTGTTTTCTTCCTGATATTTTAGGATACCTCCATTTAGCTTCTCAAGTTCACCATAGGCTGAATCTGCCATTTTTTCTATTGTTTTCAAGTACCTGTTTTTATAGATCGTGTGCATTTTTTTGAATTTCATACAATTTGATTTTTTAAATAAAATCTTGCATTGATCTTCCGAATTGGTGTTCTTTTCGTGCTCCTTGTAAACTTGCAAACCTACAGGCGAATCCTCTATGTTCTCAGTCTTACATAATTTAAATACTATTTTGGGCAGTAAAATATAATCTTTCTCTGTTTTGTAAATAGTGCTGCATATTTTGGGAAAATGGGTGTATATTTTTTCATTTTTGTGAGTTTTAAACTCAATATTTTCAGGATATTTAAAATAATTAAAATTCTTGTGACTGAACTTCAGACTGGAATCAGCCCGCTTATCTTCAACATTCTCAGAAGATGCCCTTCTTTTTCTGTTCTTTAGTTTTTTAATTATGGCGTATTTTAGTGGCAAAATTTTTATCTTTACTGATTTATAATGTGTATCGGATCTAGTGCTCTCGGCATCGGCATTGCTTACATCCACAGTCTCCAGCATATTCTCACTCATAGGATCGCTGTAAAAATGAAATATAGTGTCTTCGATAGTTTCTCTTATTTTAAGATTTAGAGTTGGCTTATTCTTTTCTGAAACTTTGGTATTATCTGATTCTATCTGTGCAGTTTTTTGGTCATTACCACCGTTTGTATTAGTTTGCTCTCCTTTGGTGCCATCTAGTCTGTTTGTATTTGCTTGATCTTCTAAATTTTCAGACATCTCTGCATTCGTATCTTTTTTCTTCTCGTCTAGACTGAATTCTCTTATTGTATACCTTCCGGCTCTTCTATAAGCGTTTCTGGTTCTTGGGTGCTTGGCAGAAGAAATATCTGCTTTTCTCTGATCCAGTGATTCTTCTACTTCTTTGATTATGTCATCCAACTTATCAAGATAGTTCATTAGATTGTTTATCTTTTTCAGATTCTTTGAAATGTTTCATCATGTTTCAAAAATTAAGATTTTAATTCTGATAGTCAGAGTTCTGGACCTGAGAAAATGTTGGAGTTTAAGCTTAAAATACTGATCACACACTGTTTTAAGACAATTTTTTTAAAAAGAGCCAAAATGCCTGAATATCAACAGAAATTTAAACACCATATTTAATTTATGTAATAATGTCCCAATATGTAAAATTGGTAATTTATTTCAGCTTTTAGATTTTCTTTGCAGAATTCAGCAATTCTAAGTTTTCTGCTTTGGCTTGATTATATTTTTTCTCAAATTCGTCGGATGTTTCAGCATCTTTGAACATGGCAAAATACACAGTCTTCTCTTCGTTTTTCTCTGCGTCACTCTGGTCTCCAAGAGCAGTCCAAATCCAGCTATTTTTGGCTTGAGTAGCCTTTGTCAGTGGACAATTAGGTGAAATGTAGTGATTGCATCCCTTTAGCATGACTTTATCCCTAATCATGGTAAGTTTATACATCTCAGACTTGTCTTTTAGAATTAAAAATTTGCCTTCGCCTCTCGTTTCTGGCTTATTCGTTTTTGAACTGAAAAAGTATAATTTTCCAGTGCTATTAAAAATGGAACTTTCCTTTGCAAGATTGTCAATAATCTCGTGCTGCTTCTTGCTGGTAGACTCTTCTTGGCTTACCTCTTCATCCTCTGCTTTCACTTCACTTACTAAAAACGGGCTCTTTTTCTTTTTTGTCAGAGTCTCAGAGGCCTTTGACTCCTCATCCTCAACTCCACTTTGCCCTTTTATTTTGTCTTCTTTCAAAATATCGTCTTTGGTGCTTTCTAATTCGCTTTTCAGCTTGTCAGAGATAGAAGTCATGGGAACAAATTTTTATAGTTTTTTAACGAGTCTTGGAAAGCTAGCTTTGAACAAGTAAAAGGCTGCAATTTAGGCAAAAAAGCCCATTTCCAGAAACTTTAGCCAATCATGGTTTGCAAGATTCTCGTTGGCTAAAAATATTAAAATAGACTTCTGTCTTGCAATATTTCATATTTGTAAATAACTTAAACAGTGAAAAATACAAGCAAGCTTAAATATGTTATGATTGTAAAACTAGTCTATTTTCACGTTGCACCGCAACTTGACACCCAATTTACAGGCGTTTCAATGCGAATAAATAATAATTGTAAATATACTTTACAGGTGTTTCAATTACAATAAATAAAAAACTGCAAATATAAAAAAATATGCAATTCGTTGTAATATTAGTTTTGACAAATTATATACTTTGCATCAGACCAAAGAATAAGCTTTACAAAGTGAATGTTCTTGCCCCAACCGACTATATTAATCTTTACCAGCAGTCTCATGCATCACTGGGCACTGATCTGATAACAATAGCAATGGCTTTTGAGACAGCATTCAATAACTCAACCATGGCAAAGAATAACGGCTATAGTGTTAGTTTCTTAATAAACAGTCCCATCGAGAATCCGGTCTTAGCTAGAATGAAACCTGAGCTGTGTGATGGCTCTACTAACAGTATTCTTGATCTCTTAATGAAATAAATGTTCTGGATAACACACATCACTATATAGCCTTGATTCCATGCATGCCATCAATGTTCAGTCATGTTTTCGAAAGTGTTGGTGTCAATGTCCCTGTCATTGATTACTCTTCTAACATAGAATGCGCAAAGAGAATAGCGATTTTCTTTGAAGTCAATTACCAGCATCTATTTTCTTCATTTTCAAATGCTCTTCTAAAGATCATGAATGCACCAGCTTCTGACTACATAACAATCACTGAAAGCTCTCTTGGGGATGAAGGTCTCAGATCGGCAATAACCATAAACGACAATACTGTTTACCATGTGTTAAACAACAAATGTTTCTTAAACACGCCAGGAGTGAAGGAAATTAAATAATTGCTAAAATCGTTTTTGGATTTTGGGTGATTTATCAATAATTTTGCTAACTTGTATGTTTTGCAAATAAATCTTCTTCCTCTTACAGACTAATTTAAGCCTTCGTCCAGCAAACTTTTGCAGACAGATAGAAAATAATACACTGAAGAAAGAGCCAAGCTTAATATTAATTATAATTTTAGTTAACAAAAATTTTTTAAAAAATTTATTTTAGACTTGATGCTTGTACCATGTTTAGATTGATCCACATCTCGCCTGTGATGGCCATTGTTGTGAACAGTGGTAGTGGCACCCTCTTGCACAATAGCATGTAGGCAGTATAACAAAATTGTAAAAGTTTCTCGCATTCAAATTTCTAGCGGTTGTTGGGTCTTCAAGCGAATATAAATATAGAAAATACAGCTTCACAAATGCTAGTGTTGCAGTTAAATCCGAGTAATTATAGTCTGAGATGCTTTTATGCCTGTACATCATATCTTGATTTTTTATCAAAATAGTGTTAAGCTGTATTTTATCACAAATAAGATATATTTTGAGAAGATTGTATCTAGCCTCTGATAAAAAGGATCTATGTGTAACTTCTTTCCTTATTTTCTTATAGTTTGCAACCAAAATAGCACAATACCCATACGAAGCAGCCGTTGGAACCATAATATTCTCAATCTCGCTAGTGAAATTTTTGAAAAACTCCGTGCATCTGACAGACTGAAAGTCAGGATGGTTTTTCAACTCTGTTGTTTTCATTCCCCTGAGAAAATTGTTATACTCCAATGTGCCCTCTGCCCCTTGCAAAATAAGCTTCGAAAACTTAACAGAAAAATTCTTCATTCTAATTTGAGAAGCTTTGTTGAACTGGTATACAAAGTAGAGAGTGGTAAAGAAAATGACAAAAAAGCTTCCCATTATTGTAAATGGCAAAACAAGTTCTTTGTTTATTCTGAAATCATTCCATTGCAAGCTGCAAGTTATCATGGGCAAAAAATTCTTTTTTAATTTTATATTTGCTTTTGAAGCTTAAGATAAAGTTTCTTACGGGATTGAAAGAACTGAGATAGCATGTTTTTAATTATTAGTGTATAGATGCAAAAGACTTTTTGTTCCAGCAATAATTCTGATTTAAACTTAGAAGTTTCCATTTTTCAGATTTTTTGTAAAATATTTATTTCAAAGTTTTAACTTTCTTTTATCTTGATTTATCACTTAAAAAAGCACGCAAGATGACCTTTCAGATGCTTCTAGCTCTTCTATTACTGTTTCTAGCCTGTTAGCTTCTCTGATTCGCAAACGTTTTATTATCGTTCTAAGCTCATTTTTTGACTCCTTAATATGTTTTAATTTTTCTTGGAATGGATAAACTTCACTTATAGTCTCAATGTCATCTTTAGTAGGCAAGAAATATAAAATCTCAGACAAAATTGATTTTGCATCTTTTATGAGGCCTCTATACTCGGAAGCTAAAGCTTTTTCAAAATTATATAAATCGTGAAAATCTTTAAATAAGTCTAAATAAAATTTTAAATTTGGTAAAACTTTGCTTTTATACTTTTTTTTGATGAAATGTAAATTTTCGTACGTGATTGCTTGTTTTAAACATAATTCTGATATTTTTGGCTTTAATTGTTTTTTTAGCTGATCTATGCTTTCGTAAGTTTCTAGGCTAATTGCAGAAAATAACTTTGTCAGCTCGTTTTTCAGATACCTTGATAAAACTTTCGGCACTTTTTCAAGAATTTCAGTTAAATGCAATGCTGATTCTTGCTCAGAAATTGTGTAAACATTTTGAATTTTATCTGCCAAAAAAAGTTCGAGATTCTCTTTAGAAAGGGAATCATCTACCAAAACTTTGATCAAGGAACTGATTTTTTCAGCAAATTGCATCAACAAATTTTGATTTAAGCTTTCAGCATTCGCAGATAATGGCAATTCAAGGATTTTGAAATGATTTATGCAATAAAATAAATCATTTAAACGATTTAGTAGCATGCTAAAGCTTTCAAGCGCCTCATTTTCTTGTGGATTTTCAGCCTTAAGAAACTTAAGCAATTCAATATCACAAAAAATTTTGTCGATCAAAGTAGAAAAATAGTATTTGAGAAGAGCATTATTTACTCCTAAATACTTGGACATTTTTTTAGCATCAGAAAAAAAACATATCAGCTTTTTTATCGGATCAAAATGTTTTCCCCCATCATTCATTTTTTCCTCTAAGTTATTTTTGAGATATAAACTGTGGCAAAAAAATGCAAACAGTGAGTTATAACTTTCTTCTAAATTCAAAAGCAATGGTTTAAACATTTCAAGTGTTGATGCTTGAGTTGACGCGATCACCATTTCGAATTTATAGTCTAAAAATATAGATTCTCTTAAGACAAAATTAAAAAAACTGTCTATTTGATGCGTAGCTGTTGCTATGCTTTTACTCAACAACTTGAGATGTATCAGCTGAAAAATAAATTTTAGATTTTGTAGCCTGTAGTTCTCAACTTTATCGATAATCTCCTCTTTAGATCTTGATACATCAACAAGATCAAATTCAGACTTTTTAATACCAAAGGTATTGCTAATACCCCTTTTTAGATCATCATCAAATATTCTTTTATTGTGCAGTTTTTCTGTCATAGAGTTCATAATAGACAAAAACCTCCCCAGATAATGTTTAAGCCTTAGAAGTGCTTTTGCGTATGAAAAAAAAGGAATTTTTCTCTTTGGTAGTTTTTTGCGAAAGAAAATTGGTTCCAAGCCTCGTGGCTTTGTTATTGAATTTATGTACGACTTCATTGTACGAGATATGAGATTGCTTTCATCAGTCGGAGGAAGTTGCGCTATTTGTTTAGCAATTTTGTGAATGCCGAGAATATGGGTTCTGAATGTCTCGAAATCTTCTTCTTCATTAAAAAAAAAATCAAACATCTCACGTTTTGCGGCCTGAAGCTTTTCAAAGAGCTTTTCAATCGTTTGATCTGCCTCTTGTTGGGAATTGGGATCGTTGCGGTCAGCAAATTGTACTGGATTTGCATCCAGGCCAGTGCATTCTGCATGATGAAATAGGTACAATGATACAATCGTGAATAAATGTGTTTTCATGGGGTAATAATTGCTTTTTCCTTTATTTCTGTAAAAATTTAATTGATTATAATTTGTGACTAATTAAAATCAGAAAAGTATGAAATAGGAGACAAGATAGCATTTTGATAGGTTTTTTTTGCAAAAAGGAGCAATTAATTACGTTGATGCACAATGAAAAAAACACTGCAGGATATGCATAATAAAATGTTTAGCGTAAAATACATGCAAAGTTTTCATCCAATAGCTCAAAATCCTCATTACTGGGACAGGTATTTTAGTTTCTATTGGCCACTTGCTTTAAATGACACAAAATAATCTTCTGATATGCTTTTATTGGTTGCAGCATGCACTAATTCTATTTCATTGTTAAAATTTGTCAACAAATTGGCTTTTTCCATTGATACAAGTTTTATTTGGGCTTCAATATTCTTTTTGGCTAAAACTGCAGCATTTATAAAACCACATCAAACCCACTAGCACGCTGGTGCTGAAAAGTTTGATAGTTATGTTTGATCTGAGATCTGCAGGTGCTATAAAACTTCTTAACAATTTTTATCTTATAAAAAGGTTCAAAGACTACTTTGCAAGTTCTTTACTTTCAAGTTTTATTTATAAACAGAACAATAATATAAACAAATGTACATAAATTAATTGATTGATAGAGTATAGTTTTTACCAACACCAGCATAAAAAGCTGATTTTATTAATTTTTATTCATTAAATACAGATTCTATATTTCTTATCAATGTCTGGTATTCCTTTTCAAACAAAGCATTTTCCTCTTCTAACTTTTTAATCTTGTTTTCTGACTCTGCTATTCTGCTTTTATACATGTTTATCAATGCTTCAGAATCTTCGTTTTCCTTTTCCAGAATCCTAGCTAGTTCCTCCTTTTTGTCCACAATGTTTGACTCAAATATCTCCCTTATATACTCTGTATTCTTTATATCACTGTAGCTTATCCGTCCATCTTTGATGTCTTTGTCCAGATTGTTGAGCTTAAAATCGAGGTTTGTCTGTCTCAGCTTTGTTTTGAATACCTCAGTGAATCTCCCCTTTATTTCCATAAACAATTGCTTTACATCATCCTGTGTCACATGCATTGTAGATTCGCTGTAAAAAGAATCTTTGAATGCCGGCGAGGTTATAAGAGTCGTTATCGATTCTTCCTGCTGCAGGATCTCTTGGATCGCTTTCTTGAATACGTCCTTTAATTTCGCAAGTCTCGCACCATCCTGTTGCATTGTGGGCTTGTAAATAACATTTTGACAAATGAAATTCATCTTAGCGTAAGAGCTGCCGCAACCAAAAGACAGACTTCTCAAATATAACTTTTCCATTTTGAATTCAATGTTAAAAGCAAAATTTATGCATTTACCTTTTTATTTACAGACAAATTTTGCTAAAAATTTAAGGAACAATCCATTCCAAATGCTATTCTCAATCTTGCATAGTTAAGAACACTTGCTTCATTTTATTATTTTTTAAGCTAAAGTGCCTAAAAATAGAACGAAGTTGGCTAAAAGCAGTATCATTGCAAATGTTTGTATAAATAAAGCTGGATCAGGACAAATTGAAAATAAATTATAAACGTCAATGCAATTTTTACTTAAAATCTGTTTTTGCATAAATTGTGAATCTTAAAATCTGAGTTTTGCATAAATTACAAATCTCAAGACCTAGCAATTGGGAGTTTAACAAAATACTCTAATACTTCTTAATTCAAGAATATTTTTGTAGGTCTGCAGTTTGAAATGTATTTGTTTTGATGCTGTGCTTTAACAGAGAGTATCTTATATTTGTAAAAGCATTTCTCAAAAATCCCTTATGGGTGTAGTAAATACGATATTCTCAACTGTTTCTGGCCTCTACAACAACATAAATCCAATAACATTGAGTGGTGTGAATGACGTGATTGTCGTAAAGACAAAGAATGGGGAAATGCGATGCAGTCCCTTCCAGCTAAGATTTTCTAGATTGACTTTCATTACTTCCAAAAACCAAGTTCACATTTATGTGAATGGCAAGCTAACTGATATAGACATGACCATTACCAGTCAGGGAGACCTGCTATTTGCTCATGAGGTTGCAAAGGAATCTGTAGATTACGAAAGGGTGGCAGACTATCTACAGTCGAACGAGGCATTTATCCTTTCGATTTTACAGAATGTCTTAGAAGCAACGAAGAGGCTAGGAAATGACGACCAATTGCATATTTTGAAGTCAAGAAAGACAAATCTTGGCTTTAGGCTGCTGTCCAAAAATTTTATGATCCATGGAAAGGACAATCTTTATGACAACCTTGCAAAACAGCATTCCAAGTTTTATTACATGCTCAATACAGCTGAAAACTTTGCTTACATTTTGAACAATAACAAGTCTCTACTTGCTATTTTGGAAAACTTGATGAACTCAAGACAGCACCGAGAACATGATTCTTGCACAGGTCCGTCTATTAGCTATTCCGTGTGTATGAATACCAAGATAGAGACATCGCCTGATGCAACTTTTAACAGCTTTCAGATCAAAGAAATAGAGAATCCTGAGAATACAGTTGTAAAATTGGTTGGATGCAATGGGCAGATTTTCTATTTCTCTTTTACACTTTTAAGCCGGCTTTACTTCGAGATTCTCAATTCTAAGTCAAAAGCTGGAAAGCTTGTAGAGTTTCTGGAGAAAGAGCACAACAAGTGTCTCGGATGGAATCTGTTCAAGATGAAGAAGCCCTTGAAAAGAGATGTCAGCTTTTCTTTGAAGTTGAATAGCGATGAGCTTAAGTCACTGAACCTGAATCCTGGGAAAAACGATGTTCTTTTTAAGATCAGCGGAATCAATAAGCATTTGGAGGGAACCATTTATCTGTGGGAGGAGACAGACAAGATCATTGTTTCTGATGTTGATGGAACCATCACTAAGAGCGATGTACGAGGTCATATTTACACTTTGGTTGGAAAAGACTGGACCCACTCGGGAATAGCCTCGCTATTTTCTAAAATAGTCAAAAATGGCTATAAAATTATTTATTTGACTTCAAGGCCCTTGGGACAGTCAACTTTGACCAAAAAGTATCTTAAACAAATCTCTCAGGACTCCTATAATCTGCCTGACGGGCCTATTCTTCACAATCCAGACGGTGTATTCAATGCTGTCTACAAAGAGGTCATTCTGAGGAAGCCTGAGGATTTCAAAATTGATTGTCTGAATGAAATTAGAAGCCTCTTTGAACCGCTGAATCCTTTTGTAGCGGGCTTTGGGAACAGAGTCACAGATGTCATAGCTTATAAAACAATGAAGATCCCTGACAACAGAATTTACACCATAAACCACTTAGGGCAGATACAGGCTGAATATTCAAAAAGCATGGTTGGAACCTACCACACCATTAATGAGTTTATAGATTCAATATTCCCTTCTTTGAGCACAACTAATCTGAATCATTCCAACCATGGCTATAATGAGTTTAGCTGGTGGAGAGTGGTTAAAAAGGACAATTAGGCTACAAAATTAAATTTTATTAGTGGATATCTGAAGTTATTGAATAGTAGTTTCTGTGCTTGCATGAGACAAGTTCTTGATGAGATAGTTTAAAAAAGACTGAAAAGAGAAATAGTAAAGATTCAGGTGTGTTTTCTCTGATGTGTGATTGATTTTACAGCGAATGACAGTTTAATAAATCATAACAATAAGGGCTTGCCCATCAAATAAAAGTGTTGTTGAATATTAACGTGTATTGTATCAGTTGATTGATCAGATATTTTCAGTAAAAATTTTCATGACAGAACTCTATTTTTTTGTTTTTGGCATCAGACAGAATCTTTTAATGTTTTTAATTCGCTGTTTCAGAACACTGAAAAGCATTTAAAACAAAAACATCTAAGAAAACATGCATATGAGCATAGTCTTTATGTTTTTGGGTATTTTTTCCTCGAAGCTGCCAAAAACCGTTAGATTCGATATTTTGTATGAGAAAGAAATCCGACCTTTTAAAAACAACTTTGCAATTGAGATTTTAAACAGAATATTAGAAGATTACAACAATCATCTGAGTGAGATCGGAGTTAAGTTTCTTCTGAACAGCATATTGGACTATAAGCAATATTCAAACATGAGAGAATACAGAGTATATTCAAAACTGGTAGGATCAGGCGATCTAGAAAAGAGGAGGATTTCTTTGGACAAAATCCAAAAGAATCTTATTATTATCTATTCTTCGCTTGAAAAGAAAGATAGGCAGGCGCCCAACACAATAAACTCGTGCAAAGACAGAGTGTTTGTGAATATGCGGAACTTTGAAGCTATGCCTGATGAAGTAATTCAAATGTCATTGGAATCAATAAAAAAGTATATGGGAGATCTTTTGAAAATTGAAATACCAGAGTTTTACCAGCTGGAGAACATTTTAATACCAGAAAATGCAAGATTTGAGCATTTTTATTCGCTGATTGATCCTGACGCCATTGAAGAAATCAACGACTGCTTAGTAGACAACATAATTGCTGAGAAAATGTTTCTAAACGATAGCTCACCACTAAGTTCCAGGGCTTATGTTTTTAAAGATGGCAACCAGATCAAGTCGTACTTGAGCAGAGCAAGGCGGCAGCATGAAATGAATTCAAAGCAGTCTGATAAAGCTAAGCCTAATTTTGAAGGAGATAGATTATATAATCGAGATGATCAGATTGCCAAAAACTCTGATAAAGACATGTTGATGGGTCCAAACCTTAAGAAAAAGCTAATTAATAAACCAGATACCCAGACTCTGAATGAAAAGGATGATGTCAATTGTTGCACCAGATGCTCAAACAAAAGAAGTCGTTATTACAAAAAGGAGAGAAAAATGAGTGCTAAACCTGATGATAATATTGAAAATGAAGGACTATTCTACATATCTAGCAGTGAAAGTAAAAATAATTATGTACATTTTGTAGATGAGCCAAATTCAGGATTGTCTAGAAAATTTGCTGTCATCAAAAAGAGAAAACTAATTTCAAGCGCAGAGTCTAGCAGCTATTTAAATAAAGATGACGAAATACTAAGAGACAACAACAATTTTATGCAAAAAGACACCGAAACATCCTTCATAAGCAGCCCATGTAGTGAAAGAAGGTTTGACGTGCATAAGGACTATGCCCTGTGTAGCAACAGGAAAGAAGATTTCGCAAGCAAGTATTTTAGATTAAAAAGAAAAGATGATGTGCTGACCTTAAAGCATGCCATCAGGCCAAGAAAATACAACTTCGAGAATGTCACGTACATTTCTGATGGAAAAGAATCAGAAGAAGAAGAGTTGCAGCAAAAAAGACGAAACATGGCAAAGAATATCACATTGTCTGAGGACTGCACGACGTAATGCCTTATTCTACAAGAATGAAAATGTAATACGATCATTTATGCATCTGAAGAATGCTTTTGATTTCTACAATGTATAGTTTTAAATAAAAACCTTTAATTTAACGTTTGATTGAAAGAGATTTATTCAATTGCATAGACTTAAAAAACTCTCAATAAAGTCCCGCTGCCATTTCTGCATCCTTTGCAGTATGTGCCTTCTGTTCAAATTCCTTGACTCTTCTTTTATGTGCTTTAGTCCGCTGATGCACATCAAGCGTATTCTGGTCTCTAAAATAAACGTCACATTTCAAGCAGCTGTATTTTCCTCCAGCTGGCAAGCTTTCTATGTCCTCTATTGGCCTCTGCTTCTTCACACTCTCCTGCACCTGGTCCAGTGGTCTTTTTCCCTTGATTTGAATCACTTTTTTGGCATATTGTTTTTTGCTGTGCCCCTTTCCGTGCTTCTGTGTAGCTTTTCTGACCATTTTGGGAAAAAATAAAATTTTCATTATTTTCTCACTTTGCCAGAATGCATTAGCACAAACAGCTCAAGAACACTCTTAAAAGCCTCTTGCTAGTTAAACCAACAATATCAATTTACATTCCCAAATACCATCCTTAACAATCAAAGTATTATTTTTTAGATTTGTATTCATAATTTTGTCTCACAAGTATATGGCAGATTATGGATACTGTTAAACAAATGAGTTGCTTATTTTGATTAATCAGCTGCAAAATATTTTAAAAAATTTTAATAAAATTACCCCTTAAAAATCTAATGAAGCTAACTCCTTTTAAAGTAGATATTTGCAATCTAATTGAGCCCAATGGAAAGTAAAGTCTGTTATGTAGATTTTACAGAAAAATACCAGGGAATAAACACATCAATTCGCATTTTTGAAAATGAAACCCATTTGTTTGTCTATGTAAACCAGCAGAATCCAGAAATTAGACTATACAACGAGTTTATGAAAAGTATCATAATGAGAAACTGTAGAAAAGCTAAGCGCAAAAAAGTAGAGGTGATTTGCAATCTTAAAAATTACAGCAGCATAGACGAGATTGGAATTGACATATCAAAAATCGTAGATGGCAGACAAAAATAGAGTATTCTTATAATAAAATTTTAATTATCGAAGACTGTCTTGCAGTTGTCAATATTGTTCTGTACTTCTTGTTTTATTAATCGAAATTAAGGATAAAATTTTATTGATAGAAATTAATTACGTTATTTTCGAAGTGGGATTATGAATACCGAGGGAATAATTCCTTTGTACTCATCGATCTCCTTTTTGATAGATTCTGCAAAGTTTGAACTGATGAAAATTATTCCGACATCCTCTTTCTTTAAAAGAAGATTGAATGCCTCCAAAATTTTTTCTTTTTCAGTGTTTTCTGGGAATTTGTGTATAAGTGCAGACTCTGAAAACCCAGCAATCTCAAATCCCAAAATTGTTTGCTGATTGCTTATCAGTGCCATTTTTGTGCTCATCTTTTATTTGTTTAGAAAGTAGCTTTATTTTTCATTTGAAACGATAAAACACAGACATTCAATGTAACTTTACTGTACAGCATAAAGGCTGAGGAACCATTGTAAATGCATGTTAATCACTCTTACAAGCCTTCTACTGGGGATTGAACAATGTATAATTGCTTCATCCTCTTTAATTTAAATATTATTGAAAAGTAATATTTTTACTGTTTAGTTTGTCCTTCTATGAGCTATTTCAAAGGCATAGTCCCAAAATATCTTTTGATTTACTCAATCATCAAGTTGGTATTGGTTTTAAGAGATATTTCAGGCGGTGTGTTGTCAGGATTGGGATACAAAGGATATTATTTTGGCACAATTAAGGTATTTCTAAATGCAATGAGGATTTTTGGGCTCAAATATATTCATTCGCAAATTCTCTTCAATTTGACAATAGCTTCTATAATGTTTGAGGCATGCTTTTTCATTTATGAGAAGACCTATTTTGCAAGAAGCAGAATTATTGCGGAGATTGCATTTGGTCTTGTTAGCGCAGTTTTTGTTGTTTTTTTCCATCCTTTCTATTGTAGAAGATCTACTGAAAATACAGACAAGAAAGATTAGAAAAAGGCATGCAGTTTTTTCATTAGTTCTTTTGGATGCAGCAATAAATTGCCTATTTAAAAACCTTGTAAAAATGTAAAGTTTTCTTGTAAAATATTAATTATAAAATTTTAATTTAGAGGTAAAAATATAAAGTTTTATTGTAAAATATCTTAAATAGAAAAAACTTCCATAAGAGAGTACATGCTATCTTTATTTGCATCTTTTGCTAAGATTGTCTCTTCAACTTCTTGATTTGATATCTTAAATTAAGTTTAAAAAATTTTATAATACTTTTGCCCAATGAGTCAGAAGCCAATAAAGAAGATAAAAATCCAGAATAAAGCAACAAAATACAAAAAATTACTGAAAAGTCCCAAAGAAGCGGGCGATGTATTGACCAAGCGTATTAACAAGAAGATTATTGAAAGCTCTGAAATCGAGCAAAAGCTGAGGAATATCAACAAAGGAAAATAATACACTGTAAAATATAAGTTTACGGCATTATTGTTGACATGGAGTTGCCAAAAGGAGAGAAATGCCATAAATAAGATTATACAATTGGAAAGTAACATTATAAGTTATTTTATAGTATTAAATGAGTTATTTTACAGGTTCTTATTGTCAGTTTTTTTTAAAGTCACAGGAATTTGTTTAATTTCAATCTTTTTGTTTTTTATATTGTTTAGGTTTAAAGTCAAGTAATTTATTTCCCATGCCAAGAGCTGCAAAAGAAGCAGAGTTTTATAATCTAGATCCATTTGATATTTCTGATTCTATTGAAGCGTCCATCGACGAGTGCAAGTATCATTTCAGGCACATGACTAGGATCCGACTGATGGAGAAATACCTCGACGAGGCATTTCACAAGAAAGAAGTAAGGGGGTTTTGCCATCTTGTGATTGGACAAGAGGGTCTGTATTCGGCTCTAAAGGCTATGTTCGAGAAAAACAGCCAAAATAAGATTTTAACATCATACAGGTGTCATGGTGCTGCTTATGCAACAGGCTGCTCAATAAAGGAAATAGTAGCAGAAAATCTGGGCCTTTTGGAGGGAACCTGCAAGGGAAAAGGAGGCTCTATGCATTTGTACAACAAGAATCTGTTTGGTGGCCACGGAATAGTGGGCGCACAGGTTCCTCTGGCAACAGGTGTTGCTTATTCGATCAAATACAAAAGTTTTACGCAGAATGCTGCAAATAAAAATGGCAAAGAATCTTTTATAGCTCATTCGCCTGATTCCATTTGCTATTCAATTTATGGTGATGGTGCTTCAAACCAGGGACAAGTGTTTGAATCCTTGAATATGGCTAAATTGTACAATCTTCCCATTGTTTACATTGTCGAGAACAACAAATATGGAATGTATACTCCGATTGAAAACGTATCACTTGACGACTGCTTTTATAAGAGGGGATACAAGATACCTGGAATTAGAATCAGTGATACGAACATATTCAGATTGTTAAAGATCTTGAAGTTTGCCGAAGGATTTTCTATGAAGCAGGGTCCAATCATCATTCAGGTCGATACCTACAGAATTTGTGGGCATGCTGCAGGGGACGTAATACAATATTACAAGGCAGAGCAAGAGAAAGCTGCAGAAGAAAAGATGGATTGTTTGCGAAACATCAGGAACATGCTAGAAAAGAGAATGCAAGAGAAAGAAATTGCAGCTTTTGAAGAAGAAATTAAAGGAGAGGTTTTTAAAGAAATAGAAAGCTTAAGATTTGATCAAATGCCAGGAAAATCGGAACTCTTCACAGACTTGTACTATAATTAAACTTTTTTATATCTGTTAGTCATAGTTAATAAAATTTTGAAAAATCGGTGAACAAATTTTTATTTTTTAGCAATTTTCTAATTTAGAGCATCGTTCTAAGAGTGCAAATCTTCAATAAGACAAGTCTGATCTGACATCGCTATATAAATGACTAAAGAAGTCAGATTCTGACCTGACAACTCCAAGTGTGCGTGTTTCTTCGAAATCAACAAGTTTTTCAAAAATTAAATCAAATTTATCAGCACGATCAATGAGAAATTTCTCAAACACATCGTAGTCAGATCTGTATGTGCTGATCACAGCAAAAATCAAAGACATGTTGAGAAAAAATATTATCAGGGCTATGTAATTCGCTATTTTTTGCGAGCACATTGTCTCGGGTATTTTTCGCAAATAAAAAGAAGAAGACAAAATATTTATAATCTTTCATTGCTTAAAAATAAAAAAATAAATCTTTCGTCTGTCTAAAAATATTTTAGAGCTAAGTTGAGATACTAAGAACCTTTCTTCTGCTCAAGAAGCTATAAGACTAGTCTTTGAAATACACCGCAATAATGTACAAGTAAAGCAACTTTGCTTTTTCTCAGTTTCTTAGAACTTACAGAGAAAAGACAAGTGTTTAAAACAGATTTTAATAATCATCCAACTTTACCAATGCAAAAGAATTTGGGTCTTTGAAATTGCTAAAAAAGTAGGCTCTTACATTTTGTAAAGCAAAAAACGAATTTTTGTTGTCGAGTATTGTTAATTTATTGTTATTCTTGAAATTGGGTATTTTGGTTATTTAAAATTTGGCGGTAAAAAATATCAGCATAACTTCAAGCAAAAATAAGTTTCAAGCAAGAATGGCTTAGATTCTAACTTAGAAAATTGCAATTAAATGTGTTTAGCAGAACCAATGTTTGGTCCAGTAAGGTACCTGTTTTAAAACTCATAATCAAAAAAAAATGTTGATTCTAAAATATAACTAACAAAAAACCTGAAAACCTTAATTCGGTTATTGTCACGAAATAAAAGCTTGCACGCTATGAGACAAATTTAAACAAGTCAAATTTAGAAAAGCTACAATACTTTCTTTTACACTCTTAAATCTAAAGGCATATTTTATAAATTTATCCTCAAAAACATAGAAAAGATTTATTTCTACGATTTTCACAACAACCAGCAAAATGAATCCAGCCTATGACTGCTAAACACGATTCTTTTATTCAGTTTTACGAGATTCTTCAGGTTTTGTGTTGTGTGTGGATTTTTTACTGATAGCCTTGCATGCATTTTTGGCATTAGCATTCACGGCATTGTACTCGTTTCCCGCCCTGCTATCGTACACAGAATGATTTTCGTTCTCTTCCTGGTAGGGATATTGATAGTAGTACTGGTTAGTCTGTGGATCATACTCGTAGCCCAGGTGGTAATAGTACTCCTTCTGGTATTGATCTGGAGTGTAGTTAGCAGATGCATTGTAGCTATAATGCTGCAGGTAATTGTAGTATGCGTCGTTGTAGTCTTGTCCATCCTCTGCATAATAGTTTGGATATCCGTAATAGGCACTTTCATCGAGCTCCTTCTGAGGCATGCATTGCACTCCATTATTCCGATAATAAACAAAGCAGTCCTCACAAATTGCACCACTGCTTGAGCTTTTGATTTTCATTATCGGAAAAAAGTTGCTGCAGGCCACACATACAACTCTTTCGAAGCCTCCCTTCAGAGCTTTCGTTTTTCCCTCGTTGCTGACACTATAAGGCCTAGGCCGATTGTGGAGCTTCTGATATAGCCCGCAAGCATTGCAAAGCAGAGCCTTTCCATTCCCTCCACGTCTCCAGGAGGGTGTGTTTACTGTATGGCAATTAGAACAAATCCTCTGTTTAGATTTCTTCTTCAGTTCCTTTGGATTTTTGGGCGCTGATTGCTCGTAATATGGAAGATTTTGGAGACATTTTGGATCGGGAAAGTACATATTGTCCATTGGGCTGTAGTATTGCATTTCATAATCACTTGGAGGGTACCCGCGATTGAATCCTTGCATATGCTCAGAATAATAATCAGTTGAATTATTAATATAGTTATTTTTTTCAATGAATTTATTCTCCTTCATATCACTTCCCTCATTAAGCATTACTTCAAGGTTATTTTCTGTGTATTCGTGGGATTTTTCCGTTATTTGGGCACTGATTAACTCTTCTTGATCATCTCTACTCCGCTTTTCATTTTTTTTTATCTTGCATGCAGCTGAAATAAATAGTTTTTTTATAAGAAAAGCACTGATAAAATTTTTCAATTATCATTCCAGAATTGCTGCTTATTCCGTATGCACAGTCAAGAAGGTCATCCAAGCATGCCTGATGCTTTGACTATTTTACATTGCATCCAGAGTCCATGTTAAAATGGAGATTTCAAGAAAATAACTTGATAAAATATTAAAATAAATCATGTATCAATATAAAATTTTTGCAGTAGCTTCTTTATAAAAGTTTTACCACCATTTTTTAAAGGAGCAAGAATTTCGCGTGGTACAGAATTTTGCATGGCAAGTATTATTCAGGTACATTCCTTTGCATATGCAAAACAAGAAAGCGATAGCTTGGATTTGTATCTTGGCGCTTAAATGCTGAGTTAAAAATATTATACAAAAAATTAAGCTCGCGAAACAAGATAATTCAAAAATCACAAACAAAAGTTTTATTTATTCGAATGTCAAAATTACAAGTTATTTGGGTGGCAATGCCGCAGCAGAAGTCCAAACAATTATGGCTTGAAGTAGATAAAAGAAGCTTTAGCTCTGAAAATATTTTCAAAAATTTGCAGCTCCTTTTTGATTTTTTCTTTATAAAAATTATGATTTTAAATCATTTTGATAAATTAATTTACAAGAAGAAAGCCAGGAGAGAATGCAATAATCTATTTAGCTCCTGCTTTGATCAATTCTATCCTACTTATTGCAGTGAATCTCAGTTTAAATACAAATTTGACAAGATTCCTGCGAAGCAATCAAAGGTTGAGATTAAGGCATCAAAATAATTTTAAATTATCAATTTCAATTTTTTTATATTTTTTTAACCAAAAAACAAAGAAAATGAAAATTTTTTAACAAAAAAGCATTTGAAATGCTTATAACAATGCTAGGTATTGTGGAGTTTTCTTTGGCCAAGCATATTTTACAAAGATATAAATGTTCTTGAGAAAAATTGAAAGAAAAATCTAATTTTTCACTAGGTCTGCCTATCTAAGATGCTCTGCAATCTAATACACAGTCCGTGTCAAAGACTATATTTTTCTTTTTCAATAACTTTAGGGCTTTTTTTTGTCTTAAGACCAAATAAAAACATAAGTTCTGCATTTATGTGATATCTAGCTATGTGTTTATTTTGACTTTTAGACCTGAAATATTTTAAATTGAAAAAGTGCATTTTAGGTATTCAAAAGTTTAAGGTAATTGACCAACCTTACAAAAAGGATGTTTCCTGCTTTGAAAATGCAGACCTACAATCAGAAAGCGATTCACTAAGGGATTTTGAGTTTGATTCTCACCAAGATTAGAATTGCCAGATGAAATAAAAACAGTAGTCATTCTTAAATGCATTATTTGTCATCTAAAAACCACAGCTGTATGCTTCTAATCTATTTTTAGAGTGTTCTTTAAGATCATGTTAAAACAATATTTAAAACTTTTATTGATTTTGAACATTTGCATTAATGACGATTGAAAAAGATGTTCACACGATCGTCCCAGAAGTTCCCACAAAGAGGCCATTTAAAGCTTCAATGACACTTATTTTTTATGTAATGTGCTGGACAGCTGCTTTCGTCTATCTTCTAGCTTACAAATTTGAGAAAATTAAGGACATAATACTCTCCTTTAATCATTCCATTGCATACTTTTTAGGGCACAATATCTTGGCTTTCATCTTTGCAGCTACAGCCTTTGTTGGAGTCAACTACTTTTTCCCCTACTTTGTTTCTGTGATTGTTTGCATCATCTATGCAGTACTGATGCTTTGTCTTCTTAATATGCTCATGATGAG